>Ga0214543_1007133_pt1 | contig 19405 bp, 12 predicted proteins | sample CNSS2metaG_FD_160094 | JGI IMG/M metagenome (GOLD analysis project Ga0214543, IMG submission 160094) | Root nodule microbial communities from cowpea collected in UCLA plant growth center, Los Angeles, California, USA - CNSS2 | ecosystem: Host-associated > Plants > Roots > Nodule | place: USA...
ATATTTTATGTACTATGTTCGACCGATGGTCCTTCAACGATTTTAGATGGTTGTTCGTTTACTCGTGAGACCGATGGTAACCTGGGGGTCAGTAATGGCCGATTGACCGATGGGACGTACTGTACACAAGCCCCCCCAGCCTCGAGCGATGTAAAAGAGTCGAAGAGGTTTTACCCAGACCGCGGTGCCGAACGACCGCTGGCGTTTCTCAACGGTTACATTGCCTCGTGAGTCGTGCCTGGCAGTTGGGATTTGAAGCGTCGCGAAGCTGAGGCCGTTGATCCGAATGTGATCGTAGGGTCCTGGGGCTGCCACGTGTCACCTGGTCCCCCCTATAAATAGGTTTGTGTGGCTGCCGTTATTTTCACGTTTTCCTTTCTCTTTCTAGCCGAGCCTCCGATCGTTTTTCTCTCTCTGCAGGTAAAGAATGTCTTCAAGCGCATCGGATTCAGACGGTTTGTCGGGTGGAGCGGTCAGGTGGTCTGAGGACGCCGGGTCGATTTCCGCTTTGTTTGAATCGTCTGAGTCGGGAACTTCGCTCGGAGGAGTGTCGAGCGGTACTGATTCACCAATACTGCTAAGTGGCAGCTCTGAGGCCGAACAACCGGTCGATGTGGCGGCGGAACAGGTCGCTGCTTCTGATGAAAGTGGGGACCTGATCGGGATTGACGTAGACGACCAGGGGGACGACGTCAATCTGCCGGAGATATCGGGGTATGACTGGGCCCCTTATGAGCCGCGCACATTCGTGACCAAGTTTCGTTGGGGGAACGACATAGGGGATCTGGTCGAGCGGACCAGAATATTTAGCGAGGAGGTGGAGGATCGGGAACTTCGGGTCAAGATCTGTGCCGGAAATGAGAGAGTGTGCCACGGGAAGGGAGAGGCAAGGCTGGACTTCTTCTACGTGTACGCCTGTCTCTTCCAAGACCTGCGTTTGAGCGTCCCATTTGCCGATTGGCAGATGGCCGTCCTCCGTCAGATTCAATGTGCGCCGACGCAGATCCACCCGAACGCCTGGGCGTCCATGCAGGCATTCGACGTTCTTTGTCGGGCGGCCGGTCTCACACCCACCATGCCTCTGTTCCTCCATTTCTATAAGACTCGGCCGACGGCGTCCAAGGGTTGGGTCTCGTTTTTGGGAGCGAACAAGAGCCTACTCACCCTCTACCTTGCGTCGTATAAAGGTTTCAAGACCGGATTTTTTAAGGTGGCGATTCCTAGCAAGGGGAGGAAGTACTTCTTCGACGAGCAGGATCGTCCTAAATTTCCCCTCTACTGGACGGCGTTCCCTCCTCCCACCGATGCCTGGTCTGAAGATCTGATGACCCCGGACGAGCGGGCTGACCTGGCCGTCCTCAAGACCCTGCCCGACAAGATCCACCCGCGGCCACTGATCCAATGCATCCGCTCCCCCGACCTATCAGGGGCGGTTTATGGTTAGTTGTTCTGATATTGCCGATCGTGAATTTTGGTCGCAGTTTAACTTAATTGTTTTGTTGTTTTGCAGATATCATGGCCCGAACGACCGCTGCAAACGCCGAGTTCGCTGCTCGCGCTAAGGCTCGACGACGGGGAAGAGATGCCGCCGAGGAGGTGGTTCCAATCTCAACCGTTCCAGCGGCCCCTCTGACCGGTGAGGGTGCTCCCACCGTCGCTCCCGCCGGCACTTCTGGTGCGGTCTCACGGCCTCGCATAGTCATGAAGCGGCCGAGTTCTGGTGCTGCCGCTGCTGCCGGGGATAAAGGCAAGAAGACCAGAAGAGAAGACCCCCCGATCGTCCCTCCGTTCAAGAAACAAAAGCACGGGGAGTCGTTGTCATTGGCCGACACTTTCCTCGGTGGCGGTGCTCACCTTGACAAAGAGGTCATCCTCCAACTGGGGCCTCGAGTGACCGAAGCTCTGAAGGACGTAACCGAGGAAGACGCCCTTCGGACCGCTGGGGAACTCACCCTCAGGTTAGCTGCGCTATACACCAAGTTTCCTCGTCCCGAACGGAACAGGATTGAGGACTTGGAGAAGGAGCTAGCAGCAGCAAAGTCCGAGCTCGCAGAGGTGAAAGCGTCTGCTGCTGATCTGAAGGCCCAATTCGATCGGCTTAACGGCATCAAGGCTGAGCATGCGAAGTGTGCCGGGCTGTTAAAGGCTTCTGACGATCGGGCCAAGGCGGAGCAAGCTAAGGCAGGTGAGGCTGCTGAAGAACTGCGCAAGCTCCAATGGCGCTTCGACGATCTGTCTTTGGAGCACCTGGGCGCCGTCGGTTCAGCTTCAGACATGCAGAAGAAGGTCAAGGAGTTGGAGGAGGAACTGGAGGTGGCCGATGAGCAAGTTTTTGCTCAGTATGAGTTGGGCTTCCAAAGGGCCGTTGATCTGGCGGCTTTTTATTACAAATGCGACCCCGACCGATTCGATGTGCATATGGGAGTGGTCGATGGGAAGGTGGAGCGGGTCTTTGACCGGTTGGACGAGGTCAATGATCCACCCGCATAAAATTTTCTTTATTTATACGTGTATATTTTGATATAACCGATCGAACCCGATCGACCGTTGGATTGATCGCGTTCGCTCGGTTATTAGGTTATTTTTTGACAAACTTGTGTAAATTTATAGCTTCCCATTTATCTCACCGGTTATCCCTTTCGTTCATTTGCTCGCTCTTTACTTTGTGTTGGCGATCGGCCATGTGATCGTTAATTGTAATCCATTGCGCTATTTAACTCTCCGATCGGCTATTCTGATTTATTAATACTCTTGCTATTTCGATTTGAACTTGTTCATTTATTGCTCCTTGTTAGCGACCGGCCCTACTTTTATGTTTGCTATTGTTGGCGATCGGCCGTTTAATTGTTTAACTTGCTGATCTTGCTTTCTTGCGCTATTATTGGCTGACCGACCGGTGATTTGTTGCGCGCTCAATTAATCTTTTAGACCGTTGGTGTTATACCGGGTCGATCAAGACAGCTCGTGTCACTTGTTTACCCATGGGGTAAATAGATCGCTTGGATCGTTGCTGACCGAGCGGGACTTCCTCTTGGCAGTCCCTGTCTCGTGCGGTCAGGCTTTGCTCGGGCCTCGTAGGGGCGTAAGGTAACTAGATCGCTAGGATCGGTGCTGCCGGAGCGGGACATCCTTTTGGAAGTCCCTGCCTCGATCGGTCAGGCTTTGTCGGGTTCCCGTAGGGAGCCCCGTCGGTCAGATTGTTAGATAGAGTTGACGAAACGCTCATTTTATTCATGATTAACTGTAATACATCTTGAGGTGTGATGCGTTCCACGTGTTGGGTATCTCTTTGCCAGTCAGGTACTCCAGCCGATAGGCTCCGTTGTGCATGCTTTCGGTCACGCGGAACGGACCCTCCCAATTTGGTGCTAGCTTTCCCTGTGCCGACTTCTTTCGCGCGTCGTTGGTTTTCCTCCAAACTAAATCTCCTCTGACAAAACTTCTCGGTTTGACCTTTGCGTTATACCTTCTTGCCACCATTCTCTTGCATGCTTCAGTTCGCACGGCTGCTTGTTCTCTTCGTTCGGTCATCCAATCTAACTCCTCGCGCATTCGCCCACAATTCACCTCCAGGTCTTGCATTTCCCGTCGGAGGGTCGGTTCTCCTACTTCGACCGGCAGCATGGCATCTGTACCGTAGGTCAGGTTGAAAGGAGATTCCCCCGTCGTTCCATGAGGCGTGCACCGATAGGCCCAAAGGACTTGTGGCAGTTCGTCGACCCACGCTCCTTTGGCTTCTCCCAACCTCTTCTTTAGCTCGGCCACTATCACCTTGTTCATGGCCTCAGCCTGACCGTTAGTTTGGGGATGCTCGACCGAGCTAGTAACATGCCTTATCCCTACCTGCTTGTAAAAGTCCTTCAGCTTTTTATCGATGAACTGACGACCGTTGTCCGTGATGATCGTGTGTGGAAGACCGAAGCGGCATATGATATTGCGCCAGACGAAGGAATGGACCTGCCGAGCGGTGATGTTGGCCAGAGCTTCTGCCTCGACCCACTTAGTGAAATAGTCGACTGCTACGAGTATGAACTTCTTCTGCGCTCGGCCGACTGGGAAAGGTCCGACGATGTCCATCCCCCATTGAGCGAACGGCCACGGGGCTATCAAACTGTGTAACTCGGTCGGAGCCCTCTTCATGTCGTTTCCGTGGGCTTGGCATCCTGCGCACTTGCGTATCACAGCTTCGCAATCTTGTTCCATGGTCGGCCAAAAGTAACCCGCTCGGAGTATCCGGGCTTTCATCGTTCTCCGTCCGGTATGCATCCCGCAGATGCCGTTATGGACCTCGTTCATGACGTATTCTGCCTCGTCTGCTGCGAGGCACTTCAAGAGTGGCGCTGTGAATCCTCTCTTATATAGATCGTTTCCGATGATCACGAACCGGAGCGCTCGCCTTCTCTCCGCCGGTCTGATTTCTTCCCCAGCTTCGCACCTCCTTAAGAGCTCTCGCATCTCGGTAGTCCAATCAGCCGATCGCTCTGCCGCAGCGCATTCTCCCGCCGAAGGTCTCACCAGGGTCTGCCTGATAATCGTCTTCAATTGACCCTTCTCTTTTCCGTCTGCCAGCTTCGACAGCCTGTCGGCTCGGGCGTTCTCCGCTCGGGGGATGTGTTGGATGGTCACCTCTTCGAACTCCTTCATGATTTCGATAGTCTTGTGATAGTATTGGAGCAGTAAATCATCCTTAACCTGATATTCTCCCGTCACTTGCCCGACCACCAGCTTAGAGTCGGTGTTACACCTCAGCCTCATTGCGCCTAAGTCTTTTGCTAGTCTTAGTCCGGCAATCAGCGCTTCATACTCTGCCTGGTTATTTGAGGCTTTAAACTGAAACTGCAAGGAGTGCTCCACTGAGAAACCGTTCGGCCCTTCAATAACAATTCCTGCTCCCGCACTTCGTTTGTCCGACGACCCGTCAACGAAGAGTACCCACGTTTGGTCGGACGGAGTGACCGGTCCGTGGAGTTCGGCTGTGAAGTCGGCCAGATGCTGCCCTTTGACCGATCCTCTGGGTTCGTACTTGAGACCGAACTCAGACAGCTCAACCGACCAGGCGATCATCCTTCCGGCCAAGTCGGGCTTTCGAAGTATCTTGGCTATTGGGTGGTCGGTTCGTACGACTACCTGATGACTCTGGAAGTACTGGCGCAACCGCCGAGAGGCCGTTAACAACGCCAAAGCTATCTTCTCTATCAACTGATACCTCGTCTCCGCGCCCTGTAGAACTCGGCTGATGAAGTATACGGGCCGCTGCTCCGGGGCTTCCTGTACTAGGGCTGCACTGATCGCGTCGTCCGAGACCGATAGGTATAACTGCAGGGGCAGCCCTTCCACCGGTCGGCTCATGATTGGGGGAGTGCTGATCATCTCCTTTATCTGCTGAAAAGCCGCTTCGCACTGGTCGTCCCACTTCTCTGTAGTCTGCTTCTTCATAATCTTCAGGATCGGCTTGACCTTCTCTGTCAGCTTGGGCAGAAAACGTGCCAAAGAAGTTAGCCGCCCCATCAAACGCTGGACCTCCTTAAGATTCTTAGGGCTTCTCATCTGCATGATAGCAGCACACTTGTCCGGATTCGCCTCTATGCCCCGGGCGGTCAGCATGAAGCCTAGAAATTTTCCCGCCGGCACGCCGAAGACGCATTTCTCGGGGTTAAGACGCATGTTGTACTTGCGCACCTGGCGGAAGACCTCACCGAGGTCGCGCGCGTGGTCTTCGGCAGTCTGCGACTTCACGACCATATCGTCCACATAGACTTCCATGGACCGGCCGATCTGCCCTCGGAAGACCCGGTCCATCAACCTCTGATAGGTAGCCCCCGCGTTCTTCAGACCGAACGGCATAACCTCGTAGCAGAAGTTTGCCCGGTCTGTGATGAAGGCCGTTTTTGATCGGTCCGGACCATACATGGGGATTTGGTTATACCCTGAGTACGCGTCCAGAAAGCTGAGGAAGTTGTGTCCCGAGGCCCCATCTACCAGCCGATCGATGCTAGGCAAGGGATATGCGTCCTTTGGGCAAGCTTTGTTCAGGTCAGTGAAGTCAGTACACATCCTCCACTTCCCGCTCGACTTCTTCACCATGACCACGTTAGCTAGCCATGTCGTGTACTTGATCTCGCTGATAAAGCCAGCTCCTTCTAACTTTCTCACCTCCTCCTCGACCGCCTTCCGCCTTTCATCTCCCATCTTTCTTTTCTTTTGAGCGACCGGCCGAGCTTCCCGGAAGACGGCGAGCTTGTGGGACATCACGTCTGGATGGACGCCCGGCATGTCAGCGCTTGACCAAGCGAACAGGTCCCTGTTTTCTTGGATCACATCACCGATGAGTTCTTCCTCTGCCGCAGTCAGCATTCCCCCAATCTTCGTGTGTTGCCCGGGCTGACTCCCAATGGGGATGTCCTTGGTCTCTCCCTCCGGCTGCAGCCGATCCTCCGTGTTCGTTCGGGGATCCAGGTCCGTCATCGCTACCTCCGATCGATGTTGTTTACGCGGTCGGCTGTGAGGCCTGATCCTCAGTCCTGCAGCATAGCACTGCCTGGCGACCTGTTGATCCGCATGCACCGTGCATATCGTCCCCTTATCTGATGGGAACTTCATAGCCAGATGCAAGGTAGACACAATCGCTCTGAAGGCGTTCAAACAGGGTCTGCCTAGCAACACATTATATGAGGTGTTAGCTTCAACAAGAAGGAATCTAACCCTTACCTCTCGGCCATCCTTCCTCGAGCCGATCCTCGTTCGAAGGTCCACGTATCCCCTCGTGTCCACCCGCTCGCCCGAGAATCCTACTATCTGCTCGTTGTAGGGAACAATCAGGTCTTCGGAGAGGTTCATCTTTTGGAAAGTCTTCCAGTATAAGATGTTGACAGAGCTCCCCTGATCGACCAGCACCTTCCCGATCCCGTACTCGGCTACTTCAATCGAGATGACCATCGGGTCGTCATGATCAGGATCGGGCGCTTTGAAGTCGTCGTTCGTGAATGTGATTGGGGGCATCGATCGGATCTTCTTCTCGACCAAATGGACCGACTTCAGCGCTCGGACATGCCTCTTTCGAGCTGCGGAGCTTGATCCTCCTCCGGCGAAGCCGCCGGAGATAGTGTTGATGTAACCCCTCAGGGGTCTTTCTTGGCTGTGGCTGCGGCTCCTTCTTGGACTTCGGTGTGACCGAGACGGTGCTCTCCTACGCTTCTCGCGCTCGGGTTCCCTTCTCCTCTCCGATCGGGTTGGAGGGACTTTTCGCCTCGGGCTTTGGTTTCTAATCGGACTCCGCTGGGGACGATCTTGCCGCACGTACTTCTTCAAGTGCCCCTGCCGAATGAGCTCTTCTATTTTGTCGCGTAGCGTGTGACACTCCTCGGTGGTATGCCCGATAGTCCGATGATACTGGCAATGTTTGCTCCCGTCGGCGTCGGGTGGCGGAAGTTTCTTCTTGATCGCTGGGAGCGAATCAACGCTGAAGGCTTCTTGCAGGATTCTGGCTCGGGGGACCGCCAGTGGGGTGTAGGTTGTGAACTTTGGTGGCTTCCGTTCGGTTAGTCGAGCTGCTGGTTTGCTCGGTCTAGGGACCACCGGTTTCGGGAGCGCAGCATCCTCCTTCTCCCTCTTCTTCACCCTGAACTCCTGCATGTCTTCCATCTGTATAAACTTAGCAGCACGTTCCCTCATCTCCTCCATTGTCTGCGGTTTCTTACGACTTATCTTGTCCGCAAAAACTCCTGGCTGGAGTCCATAAGAGAAGTGATGCCGCGCGATCTCGTCACTGAGACCTTTTATCTTGACCGACATGCGGTTATACCGATCGAGGTAGCTCCTAAGGGATTCCCCATCCTCCTGCCGGATGTTGACCAGGTTGTCGACCGTCAGAATGGCCGGTTTCAGGGGTGCGAACTGCGTGCTGAACCTCGCTTTCAGAGAAGCGAACGAGTCGATACAGCCGGTCGGCAATTCAGAGAACCATTCCAATGCTTCCCCGGTCAGTGAGGTGGAGAAGACTCGGCACCAGATGGGGTCGCTGACAGCATGGAACATCATCTGATGCATAAAGACCCGCAGGTGGTTGTCTGGATCGGTCGTGCCGTCGTACTTGTCAAAAGTCGGCATTTTCCACTTCTCCGGCAGCGGTGTTTCTAAGATATACGAGGTGAAAGGGGAAGACCCCAACTCGGGTATTGGCTGTCGTGACGGGCGGCCCCCGTTAATCGCTCCCGAACTCTCCGCCACCGTGTGTGACGGATTTCCTCTTGAGCCTTGCGTCCTTTCGATCCGAGCTGGTTGTGATTGCTCATGTCCTGTGGGTGGAGGACGGCTCTCCACCCGCTCGGCCTCCCGATGCTGTACCCGACTTAACCTGTTCGGGTCGGGCACGGTTGGCGTCGAAGGAATCCCTTCCTCCTTCCGCCTTAAGATGGCATTCTCTTCTCGCAAAATCTGCATCTGCGCTTCATAGTTCCTCTGCATCTCATCCATCCTTTGTTGCATCAAACGTATCATCTCCCTAGTATCCGCTTGATCATCTGCTAACCTTCCTCCGTCCATGTTGCTATTTCTGTTCCTCGTGGTCACCATATGGGTAAATTCTCAGAGGAGACCGCTCGGCCCCACGGTGGGCGCCAAAATGTTTCGGGATGTATGGACCAAGTGCCTACTATGAGAACCTCTTCAATTAGCACTGTCTCTTCGTTCTCCAGTTACTTCAGCGAAATCCTCTCCTTAGCTCGATCGGTTGGGATGACGATCGGGGTACCTGCCTAAAGTACTCCGATGCTTAAGTTAGACGGTGCCGATCGGTGTGTCGATATATCAGTTGTAATAAATGCGTAATTAATGTCCTTACCAACCTACCTTTGAGCCCTATTTATAGCTTTCGACATGGGCCTGTGATTAGGGTTCCTTAATCACGGCCCAATAAAACCTTAATGAAGATTAACGACCCGTTTAACCGATAATTAACAACTTATGTTGTATGACCGTGCGACCGATGACCGCTTGGCTGGGCTGATGGTGCTACGTTTCCCGCGAATTGGTAGTGTGTCTTACCGATCCACCGAAAGGTGTTTACAAAGTCCTGCTGTTGCTTTATCAATATACCGATGGCATATGTAGACAGAAGGCCCATCAATACCGATGTACCGATGGACGCTCAAGGTTCAAGGGTCCATCGCTGTCACTTTACCGATGGGCCGACGGGTTCCCAAAGGTAATGGGTCCATCGTCGTTACTTAACCGATGGACCGATGGGCTCCCAAGGTTGGAGGGTCCATCGCTGTTGCTTACCGACGGACCGATGGGCTCACAAAGCTGGAGGGTCTATCGCTATTATTTAACCGATGGACCGATGAGCCCATATTTTATGTACTATGTTCGACCGATGGTCCTTCAACGATTTTAGATGGTTGTTCGTTTACTCGTGAGACCGATGGTAACCTGGGGGTCAGTAATGGCCGATTGACCGATGGGACGTACTGTACACGATGCTTAATGTTCTAGAAGTTTAGTTTAAGATATACGAATTTTAAGAGTAATTATGGAGAGAAAAAAATAATTACGGTGAGTATATTAGTCAACAGAATTTTTATTTTAGATATGGTGATTGATTTGAAGTTTTTTTTTCACAAATTTAAATACAAATATTGGTATGTGTTTTTATTATTATTATTATTATTATTATTATTATTATTATTATTATTATTATTATTATTATTATTATTATTATTTTTTGGTAATTATGAGTATATAATTTTGGCTGTCTTTGTTCATACATCAATTCATGTGATGGAGACATGTGAGTAAATGGGGACAAATAGTGGGCACAAGCTTTTAAGCCAAACTTTTTTGTCAATGGACCTAATTAAGCTTAAAAACAAAATTGATACATTGTTTTGTACCAAACAAGCCCAATTTGTAATTACGTGTGCCTAAAATCTTTTATTATATTTGGTATTTGTCTATCTAATAAGAATCAAATATGTATGAAAAACTTCATAGTAAGAGGAACATTTAGTACTATTGCTCTAATAAAGAGATAAGATTACTTCTTTTGCTACAACATTAAGTTGGTTCTGTTTTTCGTAAACTAGTTAAAATATTGTATTGCATTTTTAATTATTTTGTGAAATTAACGTTGATATTCACGTTTTTTTTCTTAAATTATTATTTTTTCTTTATTTAATGGTTATTTGATTTCAATTACTTATGATATGATTCATCATTTTTTTTATTGTAAAAATTTGTTTTAAATTGAGTATTCATTTTAATTCGAACGTGATAAAATTCTTCTATATTTATAAAAAATAAGTATGTTTTTTGATATCTATATCTTCATTTTCTAATTAACCTTGAACAATAAGAGTTGTTTATAATAAATGGAAATCGTACCAATTATCTCTTTAAGTATTGAACAATAAGACTTATTTATGATGGGTGAAAATCCGACCTATTATTATAGAGTTTCTCTAGTTTTAAGTGATAATACTTGCCAATGTAAAGTAGAATTCTTATCTATAAGATTAACTACAAATTTAAATTTATCTCATTTTTACTTATTTTAATAATATTACAAGTTTGATGATTCTTAACAAGAAAAATTAAAAAATATCAACAATATAAAATAAATTGAAATAAAAAATAGGTGATAAAATAATATTAATACATAATTTGAATTTTAAAAATAACTTGATTTTTTTAAATAACTTTTATATAAATCATCATTGATTAAATTCAAATGAATTCAAACAAAAGCAAATGCAAGATATAAAATGTTTCATGATTGAAAGTATCACAAAGAAAATGAGAGAGAATTTTGAATTTTAAAAATTCAAATATCTTTTGTTATCATCACTTCTTTTAACCGGTGTTTTTTATTAATAATTGATCAACTTTATTGCTCTTCAATTGATAGTAATGTTTATCCTTCCTTTTCTTCCTACATCTGCTTTTTTATATGTTTTCTTTTTTTAAAAAAAAATCAACTAAATAATAGTCTAATTCTTACTAATTCCACCTAAAAATAAAGTAAATGTTATTTTGAAACCACAATCAAACATTGTTTATTTATAAAGGTTAATTAATATTATTCTCATGCATTCACTTATTCTCTTCACTCCCTTTTCCAACCTTTTCATTCCTTATCTCCGTTAATCTCTCTCCATTACCGCAGTATTATATAATCAAAGTGATACATTTTTTATTATTATTAATTGATAATTAGTAAGCATTTTTAGTTTATTTTCATACACTATATTTTAAAAAATTCATGTATGAGTTCATTCTTTTCATGTATTAATAGTGTAGAAAATTACGGTATTAGTAAAATTGAGGATATGATTGGTAGAATTTAAAAGTATTATCATAGAAAGGTGATGAATTTATCATCTACTTAATGCTTGGATGATGGTGAAAATCGAGTGAAGTTAGTTGAACCAAAATATAACAAAGTTTTTATAATTGTAGTCATATTTTCATACACAGCTTTAGTAAAGATTTGTATTTCAACATCACGCATCATGTCCTTTAATCTATTGTTCATTGTCGAGTACACATGTTCATGTGTTTTAGCCACACTTGGAGGGTCTACTAATCCACCATGTCACATCCATGTTGTATAATTCTTCAGAAATCCATCACATAAAAGATGTTCTCTAATTTCGACCAAATCCAATATTCTCCCATTCAAACAATTCACACAGGTACACCTCGTCTTTCCTTTGTTTTCTGCACTACCAGCATGACGTTGAGCAGATTCCATAAATTCCTCGACCCCTCTCTCATGATTGTTGACATGTGAAGCCAAGGTGATTTACTTCTTGAAGATCTGATGAAGACTTAATGAAGCCCTTTTGAACTATCTTGATGTCATTACCATTGGAATGAAGCCTACATTGATGAAGGAAAGGAGACTTGATGATATCCATGTTGATTAAGGTTGGAACGTGTGCTCTCCACATAGTTACATCATTAAGAAAGTGTAGTTGATGTTTGTAATTCATATTGTAGACCTTGTAGCATTAATTAGATGTATTTGGTCTTAAATGTGTCTTTTAATTTGTTGAATGGTTTTTCAATAGGTTAAAATGTCTCTTTTAGTCTGTTGAATGGTTTTTCAACAGGTTAAAAGGTAGGCTGCAGTAGTCTAAACTGCAACAAATTCAATCAGTTGATTTAGTTTTTAATCGACCGATTTTACTTAAGTCAAATGAAATAAACCTGTTGAATTTTTTAACAATTTGACTATAAAAGCTGTGATTTTTGAAAGAGAGGTCTGTTGATTAGTTTTGAACATGAAATTGCTTTGGAACCTCGTGGAAACTCTCTCCTTCATGATCATACAACTTGTAGCAGTTGAAGATTGATCTTGGATCAATTCTTGAAGCTTTTGGCTTGGTTTAAAGCTTGAAGAAAGTGGTTTGTGGTAGGTTGGGTTGTGCTACCACTGAGGTTTGATCATTCTCAAGCTTTGTGTGTGTGCCTGGTGGTTTTCCATGTTTGTAAGAGGGTTCTTGCTGTGCTGGTGTGATTCAAGAGTCTTGTGTGGTATTTTTGCATATTTTGAAAGTGTAAGGGTGAATACTTTGTAAATATTTTGAAATAGTGCAAAGTCAAACTCATGTTGCCTTGAAAAACTGGATGTAGCTTAGGTTTGAGTGAACCAGTACAAAAATCTCGTGGTCTCCCCTCTTCTCTAACCTTTCTTTCTTGCATTTTCATTTTAAAGTTTAAAGAACTTGTGCTTTAATAATTTTTTTCATGTTCTTGCATGTTTTCATGACATCTGCAGTATTGAGCATGTTTGTATAATCATTTAGAACTGGTCTTGATTATTCTTGTGCATTGTTCCTGGTTTAAAACTCGAATTTGCATTTCTGCATTTTTTTCAGTATTTCAGTCGATTGTTTTCTTGTTTCAATCGATTGATTATACCAGAACAGAATCTATTTAGTAAAATCAATCTGTTAACTCTGTTTTTGATCGACTGAAAATATACTATCCAACACCTTTTGCATTCTAACTTGGTGATCTAATTGATTCAATTAAAGGTGGTTTTTAGCTTGCAAAGATAACCTAATTTTTTAACTAGCTAATTCAACCGCCCCTTCTTGGCTTTTTAACCATTTCAAAACTAACAATAATCATCACTTATACGTGATAAATTAATCCAACTTTGATCCATCATTGTTCTATAATGAGTAATAATTTTATAGTACATACAAATAATAAGTGTCGGGAGTCGGACACTCAGACTAAATCTCAACACGTTGTCGGGGGTCGGACACCCCCAAATTCAATCCTAACTTGTTTGACAATATGCATATAATAGAATATATCAACAAATACCCAAATTTTAAAAACTAAATAAACATATAATACAAATAAATATCTCCATGCAAAAATAAAATTTATCAAATATCAACGTATAATTGCATAAAATAAATGCATCAAATTTAAAATACTAGTAACATATCTTTTATTATAAAGTAATTAAAAAAGACTTACATGTTACATAGGAGAACCACGTTGATTTCAGGGAGAAGAAGATGAAGCACGGACACGGGTTTGGGGTGGCTCGTGCAGTGGGCAACGGTAACGGAGGAGCGGTGGCAGAGTGCGACGAAAGTAGTGGCTCTTGTGCAATGGTTCGGAGGAGAAGAAGATGAGACACGGAGGTGCGGTGGCAAGGCACGACGGAAGCAGCATTGTAGCGGTGAGTGGTGGTTTCAGTGCTTCACGACTTTGACAAGGAAAGTACGTTACGACTTCGACGGACGGAAGCACCGATGAGTACGCAAATGGGGCCACAGTGGGGAAGAGACCACAAATGGTGGCAGGGGGCGACAGAAGCAGCAGACAACGTACGCAAACAATGAGCGCGATAGGGAAGTGAAAACTTTTAACCCTCGAAAGAAATTCTACGACGGTTACTAGGTTTTCAATGATGGTGCAACGTAAACTTGTCAACATTTTTAAAATTTTTGACGACGATGTTGTTGAAGTTGTCATTATTTATGCTTTGTTCCCTTATAACGACGATTTTTAATGAAACCATTGTTACAAAGTTGAATATAATTATACAGTCGTGCCACCACATTCTTTTCTACAATGATTGCGCTTTAACAGTCATTATTTGTTGTCGTTGGTCCTCTGTGATGGAGTAAGGGGGCTTTGGCCCCTCCCAATTTTTTTTCTCACATTGTCTATTAAATTATACAATATATTTTCATTGTTTTAAAGTATATGTTTTTAAAAAATCAATTGTATTATAGATGAAACTTAAATAACTATTGAATTTAAAAACATCAAGATAATACTTATCAATCATTTATTTACTCATTTATTCACTTATTATTAATTAATAACTTTTGTGACTAAGTTGTCCATATCATTTTCAATAAGAGATTTCAACTTTATTATATTATTGTTAATGCTCTTTGTGACATCCCATTTAAATAGAATAATCTACTCAATAAAATATCGCATGATTATAATAATAAGAAGCAATCTGATGAACATAGAAAATAAGAAAGGTACTATTACAGTCATCCAAAAGTGTACTGTGAAAGTGAACTTAGGCATACCACCATGCCATGAACAAACATAAAAGGAGTTTAACAGTTTGCAGAAAGGTCGCTCCTAGAGCAAGGAAATACAAAACAAGAAGGGCATTACAGCTATAAAAACTGCTTTGCTACAGATAACTGGTCCCCGACTACGTAGCCCCGCTACCACCAATAGATCCACCTCCAGAATTCTTCCCATCTGCTCCCACCATAAGGTGATCATTGCAAAAGGAGAAGAATCAAGGCAAGAACACACGAAAATGAAAGGGTAAGCTAGTGTAATTTAGAGTTAATACGGTATAGCAGACAAGTATTTAAACAATTCAAGCATGTAACACAGTGAGCACAAAGAATCATGATATAGCAGACAAGCAGGACACTATGACTCAATTATTTGGATACATATACTAAGATCAGATTCACTGGATGCTTGTACTTGTGGTGGCCTCTACTGCTCTGCAAAGCCATTGCCAATGGGTTTCACCCTACCACACACAAAGTTAACCTTCAAGCATCTAAGGCCATTATCCTGCCAAAGACTAAGGCCTCCCGCCACTCTTACCACTTGGGTCAGTTTGCTCTACCTGAGACTCACTGACCCATCAGAGTTTCGGGATGCGGTCCTTACTTGAATCCATATCTTAACATATACACTACGCGCCACATGAGACCTCCCCATGAGACTAATGGAATTACGCCTATCACATACAAATTTCATGATCCTCATACCATAACCACCACTTGTTATCTCAACATTGAATTCTCATGCACGTTATCAACCAACCAAACAGAATCCCTTGTGTTACTCATACTAACATACAAATTTCAGTGCATACAACTCATACCACTCATGCAATCACACCATAATCATGCGCGTTCGAGATAAATAGCCACACACAAGGTAAATAGAGATAAAAAAACACAAATCTGCACTATTCTCGCCTAGGCTAGAAGTCCTCGCCTAAGCTACAGCAACTGTCTCGCTTAGGCTAGGCATTCTCGCCTAGGCGAGGCCTGTAACAGTGGCACTCTGCTAGCCCTCGCTTGGGCGAGACCAGCTCGCCTGGGCGAGATCGCCATTCGCCCAAAAATAAAACCCCTCGCCTGGACGAGGATGCGAGCAGAGCAGAGCACACAAGGTTTTTCTTCGAGAACTCGCTTGGGTGAGTCACTCTCGCCTGAACGAGACAATGCGTCGCTCAAAGACAAGGGCCTCCGCCTGGGCGAGTTGCTCGAGCAGAACCTGGGTGAGTCTCAGACACTCTTGCCAAGGCGAGATTGACAGTACTCACCACTGTTTCACGCATGTAGCAGGAACACACACACAAGGGAACATACCAGATGCAAACAAGACAAGTCTCATACCACCAAAAACCTCATTCATCATTCAAAAAGCATTCAACAAATACTAGCTTCCCTTACCTCTGTTTTGAGTACCAAAAGCAAACATGTCCTAACTAAGGGGGTACCACAGCTCCAGGAACTAGAGTAGTGAGCTAAAACGTGAAAACCAGGACAAAACGAGGTAAATACTTGGAACCCTACCTAACCAACATGCTCAAACAGCGAAATGAGGAGGAATAGACTAGAGAACTCTGAAGTTCAACTTACCAGAAGGTGCTAGATGGATTTCGTTAGCTCGAAGGTGGATGAAGATCGTGCCCTAGCAGAGCTCCTAGCAGAAGACAAGAGAGGAGAGGAAATTGTTTTCTGAAAAAGGAGACAAGAGCATACTGAGTGAGCTGAAATGGGTATTGGAGGTCCTACAGTTGGACTGGCCTTGGGCCTACGAAAAGGCCAGACCCAACCCTTTTTGGGACAGAGAATGGGGCTTACACTCTTAATTATTTAAATTTAAAAACTTTATCTATTATCTTTTCAATTATATTGATCTCTTATAAGAATAGTAAAAGAATATGAATTTCTTGCGCACACTATTATTATTTAAAATGATGAAGAGATAACTAAAAATATTAGTTTTAATTTAATTATTGATGGTTTAATAATTTGAAAGAACAGTATATTAAATATTTACTATTTTTTATTCTTACAATCAAATTAAATTTGGTATTCATTCTTCTATTGGTAAAAATGATAAAACTATAAATTTTGAATACATTTTTTTTTAGATTTCTAAAATTAGTAGTCAAGATCCTACATTATTGATTATTGATGGGGTGGGTGCCATGCAAGGAAAATCAAGCTAAAAGAAAAAAAATGTGCAAATCAAATCATGTCGTTGTACATAGAAAGAAAAAACAAAACACAGAGTTAAATTATTTGATTCATTACCATTCTTTCTCTCTTTCTTTTGATCCTTGAATACCACCTCTTTCCACTAAACTTTGGCACACACAGAGTTACCTAACTATAGCAGTGATTGAGGGTTGATAAATGGCTCAAGATGTTGAGGTTCAAGAGGAAGAAGAAGAATACCCCGAAAAGGACTATCATGACCCTCCTCCAGCACCCTTGTTCGACCTCGAAGAGCTCGCTCATTGGTCCTTCTACAGAGCCATTATCGCCGAGTTCATAGCAACCCTTCTCTTCCTCTATGTCACTGTGCAGACCATAATTGGCAACAAAAGACAGATCGATGCCAATATTAATGGCATCGAATGTGATGGGGTTGGCATTCTGGGCATCGCTTGGACCTTTGGTGGCATGATTTTCATCCTTGTCTACTGCACTGCCGGTATTTCAGGTACAATTTCTTGTTTGTTTCAAAAATCTTGCTCATTTCGTACGTGGTTGTTTTTGCTGGTTTGGTCATGCAAGAAGAAAGTGTAACATGTTTTTTGATTTGGTGTGGTAGGAGGACACATAAACCCAGCTGTGACATTCGGGCTGTTCCTAGGACGCAAGGTGTCCTTGATAAGGGCGTTGTTGTACATATTAGCACAGTGTGCTGGTGCAGTTTGTGGCACTGGACTAGCGAAGGGGTTCCAAAAGGCATATTACAACAGGTATGGAGGTGGTGCTAACTCTGTTGCTGATGGCTACAACAAGGGCACTGCATTGGGTGCTGAGATTATCGGTACCTTCGTTCTTGTCTACACTGTCTTCTCTGCCACTGACCCTAAGAGGAACGCTAGAGACTCCTATATTCCTGTAAGCCATTGTTGTTGTTACAACCTTAATATACCAGAATATATATTTGGTCACTGATTCATGGTCTCACTTTTTAAACATGAAGGTTCTAGCACCACTCCCCATTGGGTTTGCCGTGTTTGTGGTTCATTTGGCTACAATCCCAGTTACTGGCACCGGCATTAACCCAGCAAGGAGTTTTGGAGCAGCTGTAATCTACAATGACGAAAAAATCTGGGATGATCAGGTAAAAACATTTTAAACATTTGAAGATGAAAACATGTTTTTACCGATGTTGGTTAATTTTGGTGATTATGTTATGAACAGTGGATATTCTGGGTTGGTCCAATTGTTGGAGCAGCAGTGGCTGCATTATACCACCAATACATCCTTAGAGCAGCGGCTATCAAGGCTCTTGGATCATTCAGGAGACATGTTTAGGAAATGCTTAATTAATTATGTTTTGGTTACTTGATAAATTTAGATTTCGATTGAGTCGTTGTTAAAATTAAAATTTTGTAGTATATCTTAAAATTTTATAACTTTTTAATTCAGTCTGTGTAGTGTATTTATATGTTTATATTAATTATGTGATGTTACAGTTATTTTATCTTCATTTATATAATATCGTGGGACAAGAGACCATGATTTTCATAAAAATTATTTAACGAAAACTTATTTAAAATTATAAAAGATTACAACAAAAAAATATAAAAATATAACCATAAAATCAATAAATATTAAATTATAAAATCATAATATTATAATATTATAAAATTTAGGATTAAATATGTTTTTGGTCCCTGAACTTTCAGTGAATTTTTGAATTAGTCAATTTCGAAATTTTGGATTAATTTAATCCTTCATCTTTCGAATAGGTGGATTTAGTCATTTTAATCATAACTGGATATTTAAATTCAGATATCAAAGAGATGGAATATAATTTTTTTTAACTTTCTTTCTTTAATCTGAATTTTTTTTTTTCGAAACTAGACTCTTCTACTATTCAAGTACAATTTCGTTTTGTCATAGACTGAACTCTCATCACGTTTTTTTTCTAATTTTGCATATTGCTCGTTATTGTAGTTCAGTTTTTTTGTTCTTTTTAAAAAGGCTTAAATATATATTTGGTCTCAATTTTTGTTGATTTTATTCAATTTGATCCCTATTTTCGTTTTATGTTCAATTAGGTCCTCATTTTCGTCAAATTGTGGTCAATTTGGTCCTTTTCACTGACGGTGTTTAAATAGTTAATGTTTTTGAACAGTACATGCCACGTGTCAGCTCCTGATTTTTTTGATTTTTTTTTAATTTTTTTTAATTTCAAAAAAATGGTCCACGTGTCAAGTCATAGTTGTGCCACGTGTCAATGTTAGTGCCACGTGTCAGTTTGTGGTAGTATTATTTTTTTCGTTCAATTTAGTCCTTATATTCGTTATTTTTGTTCAATTTAGTCCCAATTTTTGTTTAAATAAATCAATTTTGTCCCTTTCAAATTGACACTAAATTTAATATCTTTTATAAAAATATATTCATATCTTTTCTAAAATTGACCTTTGAATTTATTATTTTTTAAATTCAATTATAAATTATTAAATTTAATATAAATTGAATAAATTCTTATATTCAATTGCTAAATAGAATATAATTATTTAAAATATTATAAGAATATAATTATTAATTTTTTTTCTAATATTTATATTCTAAAATATTTTTAAAATTGATATATAAAAATATTTTAAATATTCAAAATATTTTAG
>Ga0214543_1007135_pt1 | contig 19402 bp, 8 predicted proteins | sample CNSS2metaG_FD_160094 | JGI IMG/M metagenome (GOLD analysis project Ga0214543, IMG submission 160094) | Root nodule microbial communities from cowpea collected in UCLA plant growth center, Los Angeles, California, USA - CNSS2 | ecosystem: Host-associated > Plants > Roots > Nodule | place: USA...
CTTCTTCCACTTGTGTTCTTTTTCTTTATGCCATGGATAACAATGCAAGGTTCAGTTCATCAGTCATGCTATCAGTTAGCAGTGAAAACAATGAATGTGGCCATCAGTCAAAGAGAGAATTTTAAGAAAATTATTTTTATTTTACTATTCATAGTAGAAGGATTGTAATTATTTGTTTGTATTGGGGGAGTGAGTTTCCAAGAGATTATGATTTGATAAAAGACATTATTGGAAGCTTTGTCCTCTGTTTGGTGGGTCACGTTTGGTCTTGCTAAAGAAGGTCATTAATTATAGGGTAGGAGAAAGAATATGCTCCTCGGATTTAATGGCTTCTTCTTCTTCTTCAAATTGAATCGCAGTGGCATTGTTGTCTGCATTAGGATTTTAAGAGGACAGATGATTCAGTTGAGTTTTATGTGTGCTTCACCTAATGAATGAGACTCTTATTAAAGGACCATCCACAGTAACATACAATTATTTTCTCTATAGCATTAAACCAAAAATTAAGACATGAAGACAAAACAGTTCCTTGTCTTATGGTCATGCATTTACTCTTTTCGATTTTTTTGAAGTTTTCATTAAGGACAAAAACAAATAGTTTTTTTTCTTCTTTTTGTATAAAATAACACAAAAACCTTAACCATTTGGAGTATTACTCTGTGAAAAAAAAATGGTTGAAAAGAATAAAGTGATGAAGGTGTAATATGATTTTGTTGAATTAAAAAAAGAGGTGGATCTGATCTGAAGCCAACTATCAAACAGCTGTAATGCTCACTTTAGGTGGAGAAAAAGGTAATATGCATGTGTGGGGTTCAATGAGTTGTGTTCTGTTGTGTTGTGCAATTCACATCAACACCTTCTAAAACAAGGCGACAAAATTTCTCATGCAACTTGACCATTCCATGGATATTTTCCTAACCCTCATTAATTATAAATTATTTTCTTAATTTATAATTCAAATAAATGTGAGTAGAGATTTTAATCAATACTGTGAGTGGTTTAAATTATAACATACACCCGTTTTCATATGGATAGTTATTGGACAATGCTGTTGCATAGGAATCACAACATGTGCAAAATGCAATATTTGCTTTGTTTCCAATAATGGACCATCTTGGAAAACTGGAAATGTCTGTCTTTGTTTTCAGAAGTTGATGGTTCAGAAAATTATACCCACAAATGAATCCAAACCAAATGAAGAAAAAAAAAAACATTTAATAGTTTAATCTGCATCTGGTTTCTCTACCCTGAGAATAATCCTAATATCGGGTAGAATCACATTAACGCACACAGTTCAATAGATTTAATGGGATTGGTCTCATAATTATTTTTTAGTTAATTACTGAACTATAGTACACAATTATTACAGGAAGTTAATTTTTAATTTATTTTGAAAATTTTGAAAACAGTACTATTTAATAATTCAAACAATTAGATAGGGACTCTTAAACATGTAGCAGTCTCTATAGTTTCTTTTTAAGAGTCAGACCAACAATTAAAGTTACAGTGTTCGCCACCAAGTCAAACCTTTCCACAATACCTATTTTACATTTATAAATTGAAAAAGGAAAAATACTTAGATAGAAACACAACTACTTATGAATGTTCTAGTTTGAGACCGAAACAAGTTTAATTATTATTTAATTAGTTTTAGTGTTTAAACACTAATACTCTATTAATTTTAGTGTTTTTTCTTTGAGTATTTGGTTGACTAATAGTAAAATTCATAATTATGTAATTTGTGGTGTAAACTATAAAAGTTTAACTCAATTGTCCCTTCTGAGAACTTGGGTAAAAATATTAGAGGAAATCACATTTAGAATGAGAAAAAAATAGTGTGCAGTATAAAATTTGTAACAGAAATAAAATAAATATGTTTTTTAAGCTTTTCAGGTTGGTGTTGTTTGTTCTATTTGATAGAGGTTAGGTGTGAATTTTATACCTGTTTGTATTTTCTTTTGTATATGATGATAAATGATGATTTAAAGTTTGGGATGATAACTTGATTAAGATAAAATATTATTTAAACAAATAAATATTTCTATTACTAAAAAATAACTAAAGAAATATTCGCATAATATCAAGTATTTTGGTTATATTTTAATAACTACAAATTACATTTTGTATAAATATTTTTAATGTTTTGATCTTTTTAACATTAAGTTTGAGTGATTGAATATCAAATTATAAATTTACTTTACTATGTAATCTATAAATTAAGAAAAATTCGATAGTATATTAAGAATTACTAGTTGTAACATCCTATATCCAAAAGTTAATTTTTTTAATAGTTTCATTCTTTTTATCATTAACTAAATCTTATCAGAATTCGTAAAATGGTGTGGATATTATTTTTATTTAACAAGTTTCTCTGCATAATGTCATATTTTTTAACAAAATAAATATATTAAAATAATATGATCAATGAATATATTTGAAAGAACAATTAGAATATCATTAAAGACGAATAAAATTGAAAGAAAGAAAGAAAAAAGAAACTTAAGGACATAAATTATCCACTAAAATTACTGTGGATATGTACATATAAGATGTCAAATCGGCTCAAAAGAAAAGTCTATAGTATGGGCCTGGATAGAGGGTGAAGCAGTCCATTTAAAACATGGAAATTGGGACTTAATTATTGATTTAATCTTATAATTTTGTGGTTTTGTTCATTTTAGTTTTGATGTTATATTTTGATTCAATTTAATTCTTCAATTTTTTAGAAAGGTTCAGTTTGGTTTTTCAATTATTTATAAAGATTTAATTTTTTGTAAAATTTTAATTTAGTCTCTTTATTTAAAATTTTGATTCAATTCAGTCTTCTATTTTTTAAAATTATTAAATTGTCTTATCCTATTTGAGATGAAATTAGTAATTAAGCTTAATTATAATTTTTATATACATGTTAAAATATATATTTTATAATTTATACATCAAATCAATCCATCTAAATGTAAAATATCTGAATATTTAAGTGAAGTGCAAAAGATAAAACAATTTGAGTATTTAGATGAAGTCATTTGATTTATAAATTATAAAAAAATATTTTAACATGTGTATATAACTTGTAATTAAACTTAATTATTAAGTTAGTCTTAAATTAGAGAAGAAAAAATTATATTGTTTTAAAAAATTGAGGTCAGGATTTTTAATCAAAATTTAAAACAAGAGAGATTAAATTAAAAAAAAAATTACCAAAATTCAAAATTCAAAACAAAGATTGGTTTTTTACCGTAACGGGCCCAATCTCGTAAATCCAAACAAGGGGGAGAACAGCATGGATCCAGTACCGAGCAACAAAATAAAATTATAGAGCTGGACCACACCCTAAACGCACAATAGGCAAGGACATGAAATTGAGACTCCTTCTTCTTGCACCTCCCTTTTTTCCTACAGACCGAAAACATAAAAGTTCTACATTATCTCCATTAAAATTATAATATAAAGGTCAAAATTATCTCCTGAGTCTCTTTTTCTTTTAATAAATTTTAAATTATTCAATCTAGAATGTTGAATCCGAAAGATATTTTCAGATATAAAAATATGTTTCAAAACATATATTTCGAAATGAACTTACAAAATATATACAAAATATATTTCAAAATGCATATTTCAAAAAATATTTTTAAATTTAAAAATATTTTTCAAATTATACAATCTATAATACATTTAAAAAAAATACCTTTTAAAATATATATTCTAAAAAAATTCAAATTTGAAGATACTTTCCAAAATTCATAATTCAAAATACATAAAAGAAAAATCCCTTCACGAACGAAAACCAACACCAACCCAAAATGTCCAATGAAATAATGGAGGAAGGTGCAGCCTACTCGGAAAAAAAAGGGAAAGTGTCAATGATAGGTAGATTAAGAATTTTTTTAATATATTTTAATCAAGAATAAAATAAAGATATTACATTTTAGGAACACGAAGAAAAAGAAAGGGAGGTACACCAAAAAATGTGGTAAAACACGAATTTAAAAGCAGAAATGACAACAAAACTAACAAAATAGTGAAGTTTTTGTATTTTTCTTTTGTTCTGGAATTTTTCGTAATATGATTATTCATATTTAAATCTATTTTTATATAAAAGTTGGCAAAAAATATCTAAATCAAGGCGAAAAATCCATTCAATAAAACCAGTGAGCTATATATCTTCGTAGAAACAATATGCATACAAATTATGTATGGTGTTGTAACAGACAAATTAAACTTAAGAAATATACAAAAGTAATTTTTATTTGGACACGTGCAGAATAGTGTCTTTGACTTTTGTTTGTTTGGGGTTCAAGGAAAAAACATATGTTGTATGAACAATAGTGTCTTCCACTTTTGTTTGTTCGGTTGGGGCTCATGGAAAAAAAAAACGAATGGGCCAAATAAAACACATGTTATATGTATATTGGACAAGTCTCGATTATGAACATATGGATTCATATGGTTCATCCATGGAATGGATTCTTAAGTCTAAGTCATCCATTCATACTGTTATGTAATAATATATACAAATCATTTTGAACATTGCATTTATAACATCACAAAAAAACCAATATCATCTATTTAAAGAAATCACTAGTATTTCGTTTTCAGATATTAATCATACATACACATTTATGTATTAGTTAAATTCATTTTTTTAAAGTAATACTATAAAGATAATAAAAATAACTGTTACATTTTACTTTTTATGACATTTGTAAAAGATGTCATTTAATGACACCATATGATGATGATGATATTTAGAGTGTTATTTTATATATTATATGATGAGAATTATTTTTAATCGTCATTAATGCAATGTTTAACTTCATAGTGAGTATAGTGGGTATAGTTTAACTTCATATATTATATATTATAGGATGAGAATTATTTCACAAAACATATACAAACTATACCAACTATAAAAAATAAATAAATAAATTATATAAATATATATATATATATATATATTAAAACATTAAATCATTTATATTTTTATTTATAAATTAAAGTTAAATTAGTTAATTTATCATAGCATAATTATTTCTTACACAAAAAACACGATAAATTTGTAACTATATATACTTATAAAAATGCAAGTACCAATGTGATATTATCTCTTTTCAAAACTCCAAAAATCACTCGTTGATAAAAAAAACAATGACAAACAAAAGAAGAATTACTCTCCAATCAAAGTGAATATTATGTCCATAAATTAAATCATTCTACCTTCCCTATTTTAATTATTGAAAAATTTTAGCATAAAAAAACAGAACTTCTTATTTTGAAAGATACGACAAGGAAACCTAATTGGATTCTGAAATTTATTATAATTTCTCATCTCCATATCATTGACTTCATAAGTTAAACAAAAAAAAACTGCAAATCCTGAAAATCTTCCGACGATCATTTTTTCAACTTTATAGTAATAGAACAATACGGAGAAAAATTCAACATTATTACCACACAAGGAACATGTAGAAAAAAAAAGACACATATATATATATATATATATATATATATATATATATATATATATATTATTTAGGAGAATCTTTTTAAAAATTAATTAAATTAATGTTTTTAAAACTAGTCTATATATAAGCTAATAATAAAAGTTTAAAAAAGTTATATAGAACGTATACATAAATTAATTTTGATTTGTTTTTTATTTTCTTAAAAGAAGTTTATGAATAAATTTGTTGAAATCACTGTATAGTCGAAGGGAAAGGAAACTTCTATTTTAGTTAACAACTAATTAATATATGTATTTTGGGTTATGTTGTGTTATAGGTATGACTTGGTCGTTAAAACCAAGATCTCCAAATTAAACCATAATAAGATGATAGATGAAGTGAACATGGCTGAAAATAAAATGAGTTGGTTTAATTATTCAGTTGATTTGCGTAAATAGTGAACAAAACGAGGTGGAATGGTTCTTTTGACTTGTTTACTTCTCTTTGAGTTGAACCTTTCAAAATCTTGGCACACCAAAGAACGGTCCTAACAGTGCTAATTTCAACAGCTACCATTGAGCCCAACTCAAGACAAAACAACCCAAATTAGGGGCCTGAACAAGTCCATTCCAATCTTTGCTCCAAATTTCGTCACTTTATTTTATTTTATTTGCAGAAACAAAAACGAAAAATGGGAATCATATACACTTATGTAACATTTCTAAGGTTCGGTAATAACACTAACAATTGATATTATCACGAATCGAAGCCAGATTGTGAAACAATTTGAGAGTGTGTTTGAAAGCAAAACACGTTTTAAAATCTCATGGTGCGAAAAATGGTAGTATTCACTTTGATATCAAAAGTCACATCAACACGCATTCATTGTTAGATGCAGAAAGGAACCAGATTGAATTCAAACTGATACAATATTTTAATATCAAATCATAAATGCAGAAGGGTTAATACTATTAAAAGACTTGGAACTTAAGAAAAACAATGCAGCGCTTTTAAAAGACACATAACATGTGTCATCATGCTCTACCAAATTGAAATTCTTTATGCAGAAGAAGTTGTAAATGGAAATCAACGTGACTTGAAGACTAGAACACATATTTCAAAATCAATTATATTGACTAATAATTTTCTCTTGTTCTTTGTAAGGACAGAGAATATTGAACCTGCTGCACCTTCAATCTATAAGGAATTCAATACCAAATTCAAGTTCATGCTACCCCACACTCTTTAATTGCTATACATTTTCATATTTTTTTCCTATTCAAATCACATTAATATTAGGACAACACAAGGGTTTCAAATTAATGGGTCATATTTAGGATTTCAATAGAGCGGGTAGGATATGGGTAGTAGCTCTTCCATACCCTACCTGCTGCATAAATATTCATCCCTTACCCGTATTCATATCTGTCAGCTATCCATTATGCGGGTATTCACCTATTTTTTTCATATCCGTTGGTATCCACAGGTATTTACAAAATTATTTAAAAAACAAATATTTAATTATAAATTCAAATAAAATACATCACTATCATAAATTTTAAATAAAAAATTCAAATAAACTCAAGTTCATACAAGTCCAACTAATGATAAAAATAGATATAAAATGGTGTTCAACACAATGAAAATTATTTAATTAGTGTTTTGATTAATAAGTCGACTTTCTCCGATCGATTCCTGAAAAACAAATAATAAATTTCAACCGCCACGTGCCAAGTATTCTTATTTTGATTTCATCATTTGACAACAAACATACCATAAACGTCACTATCTATATAAGGTTTAATGTATATGTCCAATTTCAAATAAAGAAAAGAGAATAATGTCAAGGGGTGTACCTGAAAGAATATAACATACCAATACTTGAAGTTGGAAGAATGAAGATAAAAGACAAGACAAGACAAGACTTGCAACTTAAAAAAAATAGATCATAATGTTTTTTACTAATATATATATATATATATATATATATATATATATATATATATATATATATATATATATATATATGAAGGTATTTTTGTGAATTAAAATTTAGCGGATACGAGTATCCACGGGTACGGATACTATAATATTCATACCTGCCTTATTAACATACGGGTATCAAAAATATCTACGAACAACATATATCAATTTTTAATATATATTTTTTATTTGTTGCGAATTTTATCCACAAATATAAATCTTTTTGACATTCCTGGTATATTTGGTATATTTAATAACTTCATAATTTATTATTGGCGCGAACGTCTTCTGTCGCAGTCAATCCCAATTGCTATTTTTTTCATTAACAGTTATATTTTCATCATGTTATTAAAGTTTATTAACTTACGGATTTGATCGTGATAGGTGGTGTTCATGTAGCAAATGCAGTAAACATTACAAGAAAATACCCCGCAGTTGTGGATTAATAGTTAATGTTAATTGAGTTAATTTTCTGTACAAGTAAAATAATATATTACTAATATGTATATTATTTTGTATTTATGTTTATAAAACACAAATACGTAATAATTTGTGTACCCATTCTTAATTCCGAAAGGACCCCAATAGAGAGACATGTTACTCTATTAATTTTTTTTTTCCAACTGTAAAGTTTTACACAAAAAGTACACTGCTTAATACAATCAGTTTATATCTATACACCAGTGAGAAAAAAAAAAACTAAATTAAACTCCTAATTGGGACCCGCAACACCTCTCCAGCGATTTAATTGTTATATATCTTAATTCAAACTTAAATTGTTCATGAAATTTACAATGATATACAAAACCAACTCAGTTATTTAGGAAATGACACTGATTTAAGACGGTTAGACCTAATTAATTAAATTGTATAATCAGTAACAGCTTTGATGAATCGTTACTTGACCGATTGAATCAAGTTTCGCAACGCTTTGACATTTCAGCTTCTAAAATCTCACGTTCAAAAAAAGTCATTCATGAATTTAATTAATATGTTTTTTTTTTTGTATGTGTGAAAGGGTACAAAAAATAAGATAACAAGAAATTTCGAAGGAACTGGAAAGAGATACATATGCTGAAGAGAACACATTTGCTTTCAAAACTTTATTGTTTTTACAAATTCAAACCTTTTTCTTTTTTTACTTAAAGCGTGCAGTTCATCATCTTGCTGTAAGAATTATTCTGAGAAATTCTTTAGCTCTTTGAAAATGGCATATGTGCATATCCTTGTTCACTTTTGTCTGAAGTAAAATTAAAAACTTTATTGTTTCCACTTAATATGGGGAATTGATCATTTTTGTATTCAGTAACAACAACCGAGAAACTTTAGGTAGAGTGGGAACAAGATTAAGTTTATTTTATTTATATAATAAACTTTTAAACAATATGACAAAAAGTAAAGATAATAAAACATTCAGTAAAGTACAACTATATCTTAATAGTGTTAACAAAATGTGACGTTGATTGGGACCAGCATCCTCGTATATTTATATCACCTTGGTCCAACGGCCATACGTACGTTCAGACGTATTTTAAAGCCATCTACGAAATAAAACAGAAAAATAATACATTTTCATCATCAATTTGTGCTTCATAACATAATTAAGCTCACTACCTAATACGTATTAAGGCGTTTTTAGTCTTTACACTGTTTGGCTATAAACTTGACCACAGTAGTGTTCAACTGCCACATAATATTCCATTTATATATTTACGGTGTTCTTAATTAGTTCAACCCATGCAAAAGCTGGGTTATTTCAACACAACTATTCTTCAAATTCTTTTATACTCTGTAGTATCACTACAAAATATTAAACGAAAGTAAGTAATATTTATACTCTTGAAGGTCAGTGTAATCACAACAATAAATTAATTATTCTTTTCACCTTATAATGATAAAAAAGTTGTCAAATACAAATATTACTTGGAGCTTGCCAAGTCTTAATTTTTTTTTTTAACTTTTTACCATTTATTAACATCTGCAGTTGGCATATCTTATCATTTATTTAGTACTTCATCACTAGCTGGTTATATTTTATTATCTTAGCATTGTGCATTAGACTAGTTTATTTTAATTTATCAATAATTGTTTAAGGGAATCTCAAAAGTTAATTTTCTTTCACAAAAATCAAACAGTCAATACAAGTTTAATAATTCACTTAAAATATCAGTACCGAAGAAAAAGAATTTAAAAATTATTGACTATATTTAGAGGGTTATTTTTTATTCTAACGTATAGGAATGGTATCCACCCAAATAAAACTTTAACCCAGTGAATGTGAGGAAATTGTTTTGGATTACATTTATTCGATTTCTTTTCAAAAATAAACATGTATAAAAAAATATTTTCCGTGATTACAATGTAATAACTTTTTCATAAAATTTTATATTCTGAACTTTTAACTAGTTAATAATAAAACGGTTATATAAAATAGAAATTAATAATTATATACTTACTTGATACAGGAGTAGTAGCTAATTTTTCTCATTAATTAAAGTCCTGGAGGAAACAACCCCTAAATTTCCCTCAAATTAGGGTAAAAGAATGACCACGTCAGCGAATTAGTGTAGCCCATCCCCGCTAAACAAAACACGTATTTTGGAACAAAAATAAAGAGAGAAAACCTACGGATACGTACTTACGTGTTTGAAGGAACAAATGTAGTTCCAAATCTGGATCCATGATAATCAGAAAATTCAAATGTTTTACTCTTTTTGTTCTCTGTCTTCTCCGTTCAATTACCTAGTATTTTCTATAGTCCACCATAAGCCCTTTTTCTCCCAAATTTACACACTCTCTCTCTCCCCCTATACATGTATATATAAATAATACACACCTATCTTTGTCCCTCAGATCTTGCCTACGTTAAAAACCCTCCCCGCACAAAAGAAAACACAAGTACACAACAAATTAAAGTCTCGCTTCTCTACGAAAGAAACAAAACAAATTATAAGCGGTAATTAAGTTAGGGTGTGAAAGGGAGCCATGCAGCGTTTACCCACCAAGTTGATGAGCAAAATCGGTGGTCCAGTGTGCGACGTGTTCATCAACCACCGTGGGATCGACACGAAGAGGAACGTTGCGGGGTTGTTGTACGATAATCTTACGAGGATTGGAGTGAGGTCGTTCTTGGACAGCATGAACATGAAACCAGGGGACAGGCTTTTCCAACACATTGATAGAGGCATTCTAGGATGCAAGGTTGGTGTCGCTGTCTTCTCTCCTCGCTACTGTGACTCCTATTTCTGCCTCCACGAGCTCGCTCTTCTCATGGAGTCCAACAAAAGGGTCGTTCCCATTTTCTACGACGTTAAACCCTCGCAACTCAGTGTCAAGGACAACGGAACCTGTCCTCCCTCGGACCTTCAGAGATTCGCCTTTGCACTTGAAGACGCTAAGAACACCGTGGGATTGACGTTTGATTCTTTGAACGGGTAAATATATACATACATTCACACACATCTTTTTCTTTCTCTGCTTTGGGTTAATGGATCATGATTTATATTAATTACATGAACCTGGGTTTTGTTTTGATTAATTTTGTTGTGATTTTGGTTTCAGGGATTGGTCGGAGTTGCTAAGGAATGCTTCGGAAGCGGTGATCATGAACTTGTTGGAGGTAAAGGAAGAAAGGAAGTACGCGAGGAAGCAGCGTTGAATGCTTCAATGTTCATAACGTGGATAACCACAATATAAAATTTGCATATATATTTTTTTTCGGTATATAAATATGGGTTCCTAATGAGAGACACCATATGCTGCAACCTTTAACATCACTCAATTATGTGGCCTCAATTCGCTTAATATTAGGATTAGGCTTCAGCTCCAAATTTTTCTTAGAGTAAAACTATAGTCAAATTGGCTCAACGGAACCACAACAAACTGCTCTAAGATCAATTCCTTTGTTGTATCAGAATTCTTTTATTATTTCATTATCAATACAAAATTATTTCATTATTTTACCTTTCCTTCTAATTTTTTGGTGCTTTCTCTTATTTTTTTATGATAGAAATTTGCTTGACGCACATTTTTACGTTTGCATCCGATAATTTGTGATTTATTGGACATCATTAAAAGATTTCAAGGTTATAAATCGATAAAGTGTAGTTTATTATTAACTACATTTTCCGCTAGTACTGTATATATTCCACAATATCACCCTCATAGTTCAACATTTAACACAAAAGCAAACACTCCTGCATTGTACCCGCTAAAACTAAACCCTGTTTGGTGAAATAATGCTGCATTCAAATTCATTTTTGTTAATAATTATGTAGACTAATAAAAAAATTCAATTTTTAAATTTTATCAATGTCAAAAGTATTTTTATCATTAATGTTTTTATTTATTAGTAAAAATCACATTTATCCATATTAATAAAAGCCGCCAAGAAAAAAAATCCAATACACTTTAAAAACTAAAAATCTACTGATTATCATTTTTTTTTCAAATTATGTGTTATATTAGAAACTATACATTTTTTTTTTATTTTGCAAAGGATGTTCTCTGAATTTTTTTATACTAAATAGTGATATCTTCTCCTTTCTAATTATTGAGTTAAAAAATAAGTGTTCCAATGCAACAAAAAATAAAATTAAACAATACTCAAATTTTCAATTAAAAAAATATTTAAAAAGGTAAATAGTAAGTTTAGTGAAATATATTTTATTTTATTTTAAATACAATAAAAAATGCAGTTTTAATACAAAAAAATTTAATTTTATTATTTTTATTTAAATATTTTTAATGGTTAAGGTAATTAATTAAATGCATATTTCATCTTCCAAATAAAGTAATGATAGGCATCATTATGAAGTCATTATCACGTGTGTTGTTTATTATAAAAAATATATATATTAATATGTAATTAACATTGAAACTATTCTTTTTATACCATGTACTTCTTATTCTTTGTTTAGTTAAAAGGCTTAATGATTCATTAAAATCTAATTGCTTTAGATTTACTCTATATTTAAAATTCGTAATCAAATAGTATTTATCTATTAACTTAACTTTTAAATTTTGTAGAACTAATGAAAACTTAAGCATTATACATTTCTATTATCATTAAACAGATTTATCAATTATTGTCTATTAAATATTTCAAATATTTTTAAAATACTTATGAACTGCATAAAATCCTTGCTATATCGTAGATATAAAGAAACTTGATTCGTACCATGCTTATCGTAAAACAAAAAATTGGTTACGAATACTTTCCCTCTTACCATTAACTTTAAACACTAGCGTGATTGTTTTATTTAAAACTTGGTTTAATGTTAAGTAGAGTAAATAATTTTACATTGTCACACAATAAAATCTACGCTTAACAAATTTTTTAGGATAAATGTGTTAAAATAATAATAAAATTCATGTTACGCTAGGATGAACGTATATTGAGGATAGTACTTATATCGTTGGAGTTTCTATACTAACTAAAAATAAAAAAAATTACTATAGTATATAGTGAAGACAAACATTATTTAATAAATTAATTTTGAAGTCTACATTTACTTATTAAAATGATATAAAATAGTTTATTATTAAAGTTATGATGTTGTATGTGTAATTGTTGCATGCAGGAAGAAGATGTGGTGAAATTGTGATGAGAAAACCTTAAAGTTATATTTAAAATTATTTAAAAAAGGTAATCGTAGGTGAGATTTGATGGCATGGAGCGACAAGGAAGAATTTATCCTGTAAATTCTTGGCTTCTTCTTTACCGTATAAAGTAGAATTCAAAAATCAAAAAGCGGATTTCTACTTTATAGTTCAGATGTCGGTGGGAGTGACATTTAATACCATTTGATAACACTTTGTAGTCAACTAAAAAAAATTACTTTTTTTTTTTCTTTTCTAATTATCGATATTCATCATGATCCCCTTTTATGTTTTTTTACATTGTTTTAAACTGTCCTTCACTTTAATAATTGTTTTTTCAAATATTGTTAATTCAATTAGTTAACCGATAATTTCTATAACCAATTTTTTTAAATAACGTTATATTTAGAAAGGACAAAAATATAATGTCCACGAACATTCATAGATAAAATTCATAACAAATAAATAGTATTTATAAATATATAGTATTTGTGAATAACGACGGATAAAAAATTATTTTAATATCTATTTTTTATAAAGTAATTGAACGAGTATCATATTATATGTATAATATTTATAAAAAGAATTAAAATTAAAATTTAATTTATATTTTATTATGTTAAATTTAATTAAAAATAATATTTAATTTAATTTATGTTTTATTTTTTATTTTTTGTGATTTTATTTATATTTTATTTAAAATTTTTGTAAATTATACATATTTTTAAATATTCACAAATATTAATGATATCCAAAAATTTTAAAAACTCACGAGTATTTTTTAAAATTATGAATAAATATTCATCAGTAATTTTTAACTATATTTTCAATGATAATTAACTTTGAAATAAAATATTTAAATTATATTCATATACACATTAACAATACTACTATATTTGTTTGTTTTATGCCGAAGTGAAGTGGGTGAATTTGACTAAAAAACGAGATTAAAATTTGTAAAAAATATGATCTATTTGATGAAAAAAATGTGTAAAAACATGTTATATATTAAATGATATAAATATTTTTAGATTAATTATATTAACAATATGTATATAATAGTAAACATTTATTATAGGGTGGACCATAAGTGTGATACAGGAGTCACAACTTCCCAACAATTTTTATTTTATTTTATTTTTTATATATTTAAAAAAATGTGTATATTATTATTTTATTTATATTAATTTTGACGATATTTTTTATTTTATTTTTATATTTTTAAAAATATATATTCATATATTATTATTTTATTTATATTTATTTAATTAAAAAAAAAACTTTTCTAAAAGTTTAAAAGTAATATTGTTTTCTCTATTATAATTTTTTATATTTATTTATTTGATTTCTCTCATTTAACCTTTATTTATATATATATATATATATATATATATATATATATATATTATTTTCATCTTAATTTCCATCGTCAATAAATATATATATATATATTATTTTTATTTCAATTTTCATCGTCAATTCTTTAATAATTCTTTAATAATTTGTAAATATACTTTGTTGATACGAGGAACCAGATAATTAAAATATTCCTTTTAAGAATATAATCGACTATACACCCTGCCATAATCGGTTATGACCTTCCCAAACACAATGCAAGTTATTCGTTGCTTATAAATGAATTTGGTACAATAAAAGACATTGTACACATAAAGCACAATAAAGCACAATATAAGCAATATAAAAATTAAAATATGAAAGACAAAATGGTCATTATACTCATTAGGTGCAACCTGCAACAAAAATTAGTACCAAACGCACTTTCTCTTCATTCAAATCATACCAAATTACCGATTTTAACCACAAATATTTTCCACCTTTTAATTTCTACATAGTGTATATATTCAAATCTAAACACAACAAAATTCACTCATTTTTATATATTCTTAATGTATTCATCTTCACTGAAAATTAAAACTGTTTTTAAGTTTAAAAAACGCATTAGAGGTTTCAAAATAGTCAATAACAATTTAAAAATCTACTATGATTTGACATGCCTCCATATGTTAATTTAAAGTGATTGAGAAACCAAAGTAATTAATTAAAATTCCTCCACTATTTACACTTGTTGATCAATTTAAAGGGATAATAATATAAGATACAAAGTCAATGATTGACCAATTTACAATAATATTTTGGAACTTGTGTTAACAAATGAATCATCTTATAAATTGCCTGGGAATCTTACGTTCAAATGTTTATTAATACAACTGAACGCTGACTATCAAGTAATAACAAATCCTTGCAGAACGTTCTACCGGGTGGGGTACTTAAATAAGTTTTTTTTTTTTTTTTATAGAAAATTGATTTTTTTATTATCATTCCTGTCATAGTAATTAAATAAAGTTACTAATGAAGTATTTGCAGCAATATACTTGTTGTTATACGAACGAACTATACTTCCTAGATAATTTCTCAAAAAACATATGTTTAGATAAAATGGTTATACAATTAATTTGAACAAATTTAAACATTTTATGTTGAAACATTCAAAATAAGTTATTATATGGAGGGCTTAGTATATGTATAGACATAAGGCTAATTATTATTTTTATTTTCTAACTTCCTTTTTAAAGTTATTTGGTTTTATGATAATAACTTATTTTAATTTTCAAAAGTTTGTTATATCATTTGTATTTATATAAACGATTTACAAAACATTTTGATTTTGAATTAAAGGATTAAGAAATGAATTTTAAAATTAACTCAATCTTACAAAATTGATTTATAGGACCAAGTTTGCATCCATTTATTTATTTTAAATTAACTTATTTATTTTAAATTGATCTTATCTCTGATTAATATGTGACTTCCAGCACACTCATCATGTCATCGAGAACATAAAACTTCACATTAATAGATGATCATCATGTCAACATGAAACTTGGCATTAATGGAGGATCTGATATGGAGTGAAACAATATGTTCACTAACAATAAATTTCACTATAATAGACTCTAATAATGACTCTGATATTATTTTAAGAAGTAAATTTTAAACTTAATTTAATATTACAAAATTGACTTATAAAATGATGTTTGTATCTATTTATATATTCTAATTAATCTTATTTGTAGTTGTAATTGATTTGAGACTAAAAAAAAAGACAGACACATTTTTTGATACAAAATATAAGATCAAATAGCTTTATAAAGGCAATCTTAATGTAAAATACTTATAAACTGTATACAAAACTATTATATCTATTGATTGTTGTGCTAATGAAAAGGAGAAGCAACCTGTCTGCGACATATGTGTTGTAGGTGTATTGAGGTAAGTGTTTGATAAATGAAGAAAAGAATAGTTTAAGGTAAGAATATAAAGATGTTAAAGACACGTCATAGCTTGCAGAAGAAGTAACAGTTTGGAATAAAAGAATAGAAGCATACGCGCAAAGAGAAAATGAGTGTTGACATTTTATTGTGACTGTTGATTTAGTGAGTGAATTGAATGAGAAGAAAACTTCGTGGTCTTTTCAGTTTAATTACTTCAACATATTGGCCCAGTCCAGGAAAAAGCCCACACCACGCACCACCACTCAAGTCCATGCCTTTCTTAACACTCACTTTCTTCATGTCATCGTCAATACACCTTTCTCCTCTATATTTACCTATATTTTAAAACAAAGTTTCTATGACGTCATTTTGACCATTATTTAATAATTTGTATAAATTTAAGAATAGTTTTTTAAAAAAATAACTTTTATAATTTTATAAAAAATAATAATTAAATAATAAATTTTAAATAATTTTAGAATATAAAAAAAGTGAAAATAAAAAAATAAAAATTACTTAAAAGATGTTATTTCAGTAAAAAAAAATTTGTTAAAATTAATCATTAAAAATCATTTTTCAATGATTTATGAACAAGTATGTAATTTTTTAATTTTAGGTTAAAATCTAACTTTTCCATATATAAATGTAACTCTTTAATAAATTACATAGGCATGTTAACCACAAATTTCAATTTTTTCTCTAATAACTCGATTTTGGTTTAAAGTATTTATTATGACGAAACTAAATCAGTGGTCTATGTTGTATTTCATTATTATCCAATAACAATTAAACTACGAGACAACAACAGGTCCAGACGAATATGAGTAACCTATCTCATAGAAAAAAATTCACTCCATTATCTATTTCATTATTCGGATAAATATCACAAAAAAATTTACAGATTTATTTTTATTTACAGTATTCTTAGATACCATACCACCAGTAAATATACTTGTTTTTTTTAAATAAAATTATGTTAAATGGACTTTCTCTTATTGAGTTATGATGACTTTTTTCAATTTCATTTTACCAATTTGAATGTGTTCAATTTCATTTTTTTTTTTAAATGGATTAATACGATGTTTTCCCCTCGTAAATAGTGGTATTCATACTTGTCTAAATAAGAGCATAACTAAAATATTTACACTTATTATCCACATACATTTATTAATAATATTCATTTGGTGTAGTTCCAGAATTTTTTGTAATCTCTAAATTAAAAACATAACTATTGAAAACAATTTTGGTGAGTGTGGAAAATATTTTTTATAAATTAAAGATTAGTAGTATTTTAATTATTTTTAAAGTTCCAAGTTGAATTTTAATAACTTTTTGGTATTTGTCAATGACAGTTTTTATGATATCTTGAACTCTTTAATATTTATTATAAGAATTTTAGTTATAATATATTTACTTGATATATACATAATCTTAATTCTTATATGTCAAATTTAAGACATGTATCCAATTCAAAAGGTTAAATATTACTAATAAGCATAACACATGTTCTCACCGCGATTTTCAAGGCAACTCCACTGTACTTTGAAGTCATTTTGTTATTTCATTGCAATGGGATGAGAGGTGCAAGAAGAAATTATAGAACTGCAAAAATGAATTGCAGCATGGGAGAAGAAGGCCCAAGACAACTTAAAATGGGCATGCACCAACCTGATCCAATTCCACCACACCACAGGAAGCGCTGGGTACACCACAAGGCCCAAGAAGAGATGAGTAGAGACATATTTTATAAATCAAGATATTATTAAGTACTAACTTTTAATCTAAATTTTATCAGAAAATAAAGATAAATAATAAAATATGAATTTCAAGAAGTAAAATTATATTTTCTAAAAATAAATTATTGTGTTAATAAAAATAAAAACAATTATTTTTGTTAATTATGTTATAACATTAAATTATACATAAAATAGTGAAAAACATACTGACAAGCCGAAGCATTATCGACCCTACATGGCTAGAGTTATTGTTGTCCTTAGTTTGCTGGTTTTAAAGTTTTATTTATAGGGAGAATTGACATTTTAATTTTTTAACCGTATTAATATTCATTGGAATTATTGATCTCTATAAACAATTATCAATACTATTGAGAATCTGATCATAATATATATTTATCTTTTATCATGCTTTATTTCATATTCAAAGTGAAATTCGAATTTGTATACCACTTTGATTAACGATCACAAGTTTGCTACTACTCGTAATATAATTTATTTTAGTTTTTCAATCAAGAAATTCTAAAAGGAGATTAACTTTTGCATTTATTTTATTCGAATTCCAAAATTAAGCTATCTATTATGATTTTAATTCTTAATTATATTCTAATATTTTTATTTTTATTTTTAAGTTTATTACATATATTTTAAATTTTGGATTATTATGATTACTTTTTTTTTTCAACTTGAAATATTAATTTAATAACGTTAGACACTTTCAGGACTAAAATAACAGTTTATTATTCTTTAGTTTTACTTGATCTAGATGCTCCCAATTAGGGATGTCAAAAAAATTCATATCCGCGGATATCCGTGGATAAAACCTGCAATGGATAGGAAATGTATATTAAAAATGGATATCCGCTACCCCGTGGGTACGAGTATTTTTGATACCCGCATGTTAACGAGGCGTGTACGGGTATCATATTATCCGTACCCGTGGATACCTGTACCCGCTAAACTTTAATTCACAAAAGTACCCTTATATATATTAGTAAAAAATATTCTAGCCTAATTTTTTTTTTCTAAGTTGCACATCTTGTCTTTTGTCTTCATTCTTCAAACTTTAATAGTATTGGTATGTTGTCTTCTTCCAAGTACACCTCTGACATTCTTCTCTTTCCTTTATTTGAAATTGGGCATATACATCAAATCCTATATAGATAATAACGTTTATGGTATGCTTGTTGTCAAATGATGGAATCAAAATAAGAATATTTGGCACGTGGCAATTGAGGTTTATTATTTATTTATTTTGTTTATCTTTTAGGAATCAATTGGAGAAAGTGGACTTTTTGATCAAAACATTAATTAAAGAATTTTCATTGTGTTGAACGTCATTTTATATCTA
>Ga0214543_1007138_pt1 | contig 19396 bp, 15 predicted proteins | sample CNSS2metaG_FD_160094 | JGI IMG/M metagenome (GOLD analysis project Ga0214543, IMG submission 160094) | Root nodule microbial communities from cowpea collected in UCLA plant growth center, Los Angeles, California, USA - CNSS2 | ecosystem: Host-associated > Plants > Roots > Nodule | place: USA...
ATGTTAAATTTATAATTCTTTTTAAGATGTTTCTCCTAAATTAAGTTTATTCCAAATGAGTATAAACCCTAATTTTGATTTTAGGGATTGTTTTATGAAATTTGTATGAACCTTAATTATAATTTTTTTTCAAATTATTATAACCCTTAATTATGAAATTTAGGGATTTCATGTTTTCTGCTGGCTATGGTAAATTTTTTTTAAAAGTTTTGAATTTATATAGTGTTGCTTATTTAATTAAAGTTGTATGAATTTTGTTATGTTTTGCATTGTGATAATTATGATTTGTGAATACAATTTTTCTTTTTCTAAATAGGTGAGAGATGATAAATTTATATTAGAAAGATCATGATAAAGATTAAAAGAATTGATTCTTTTTTGGAAAGAGGAAGGTTTGTGATAAAGATGAAAAAAAAAGCATCTACATTAACTAAACTTAAGAAATTTCATGAGAACCAAGAATTCAAGACAATGAAAAACAAATCTCTAAATTTCCTAGAGTTATATATAATGAATTTAAGAATTCATTAGAATACGATCCGGGAAAAATGTCCTCAAATTTGACAATACCCACCAAATCAAATTGATGAGGTAAGAAAGACTTATCAAAATGGTATTCATGGTTTATATCATGATATAATAGCATGATATAATATCGAATGATAATTATATTTTTTTGAATTATACTATTATGTGTGCTTGTTTTAAGCCGATGAAATGAAGAGAAAAAATGAAAAAAAAAATTATATATAACAAATTTAATTTGGCGTTCCTAAATTTTTTGTCGAAGTTACGCCACTGACGATGATGGCCAACCTAATATCTTCTTAGTACTATCTCATGTTCTATATAAACCCTAGTCTTGCACAATTTTACATACCAAGCAAGCACCGAGCAAGAGACTCACCAAAACCAAACATATATTGTGATACTTTCCTTCTCATTTGTTCCTCTGATCTGTGGCGATGGCGAGCATGAAGGTTGCATGCATCGTTGCGATGGTGTTCATGGTCGTCGTGAGTGCACCCATAGCACATGCGATCACGTGCGGGCAAGTTAGCAGTTCTGTGGCTCCATGCATCAACTACCTCCGAAAAGGCGGAGCCCCGCCGGGGGCATGTTGCAACGGAGTGAAGAGCCTGAACGCCGCCGCGAAGACCACCGCTGACCGCAGGGCCGCGTGCACCTGCCTGAAAACCCTTTCCATAGGCACGAGCGGTATCAACCTCGGCAACGCCGCTTCACTCCCAAGCAAATGTGGCGTCAGCATACCCTACACTATCAGCCCCTCCACCAACTGCAATACGTATGTTCAACACACCACTTATTTCCTCACTCATTTCTTTCACTAATAACCTCATTACACTAATTACTCTAATTAATTCACACAACCTGAAAGTGTATTTAACCTCCTTTTTAATGGTTAGTTAAGATTTCTTGCGAGTTTTCTAAAAGATAGTTAAAAATATGTTCTGAAGCTGTAGAACTAGGATCTTGCATTGATTTTAGTTCGAAAGTGTAATGATTATGTTTAAGCTAATGTGTTTGATGGTTTGTGAAATATTGCAGCATCAAGTTCTGAAAGATGGATGTGGTGAAAGGAAGAGATGGCAAGGAGGGAAATTTTTCAGTGGCAGAATTTATGATAGTAACGTAGACATATAGGTAATGAAAAATAAAGGGAGGTCGACGAGGGCTCCACTTGTGCGAGTCTCTCTTGGTGTCGGTGTGTCCCTTAGTTGTTTCAGACTTTGCTCCACTTTTGTTGTGTCTTCTGAAATTTGTCTCAGTTGGTTGTTGCATGTAATAATAATATATAATATAGTACTGAATTTCCTTCCTACTTTTTTACTGTTATAATTTTTCGCATTTGTCTTCAGGGTTCATCTCACCTAATCTATGTTTGCCATTAAGCCATAAATGGATTGTGGAATCATTAACCACTTTAAATCTAAGTGAAATTTAAAATGTCTGAATTGAATTTCGTGGTATATTTAATCTAGTATGTAGAACACGGAATATAGAAAATATATTTTAAAAAACTTAATACTATGAGTTATACTAAATATCTGGTTTTAAAAACCTTTTCAAAGAGTTCTAAAAATAAATTGAAATTTTTTTATTATTTCAAACTTCTTCCGTTTGTCCTTATTTTGAGCAAAGGACAAATTTTTTCTTAAATTTTTTTATTATATTTTATGTATTCATCGAAGAAGTGATGATCCAACAATTCTTACTCAGGAAAATTTTTGGACTTCGATTAAAATTGTTTTGAATGATCGTGGACTTTTATGTTCATCAGACTAGTTTTAAGCATTTGTAGTTTATTAATTATAATGGGGAAAATATTAAAACTATATATCAAGTCGTACAGTAATTACTACTTTGAACTTTTGGTTTTTAAAGTAAGAATTTCAAGTCAATGACATTAGAGAGAATTTGAGGATAAGGCGTTAAAAAAATGATATAATTGTTTTTAAATATTTAGGTTATATGCTAATCATTATTTCAACTTTTAAATACGTACAAAACTTCAAAAATTGAAGTGATTAGTTATCATGTCAAATGTATAATGGATAAATACTTTGAATGTATAAAGAATGGTCCAAACATTGTAACTAATATCTACAATAAATATCGTTAAATAACTAAATTGCATTTTAAATTTATGTAAAACAATATATATTACGATAAAAGTTTATTTTAAATTTAGTTCATTTTAGAAAAAGTGTATTATTTTTTTAAGAAAAATTAGAACAAAAGTAAAAATGCAAGATTCAAAAACATACAAAAAATAAATAAAAAGAAATCCTAAAAATATCTCCATTGATTATAAACAACCATAACTTATAAACATTCTCATTCAATTTAAATATTTAATTTCTATTTTATAGGTAGCATATTTCGTTTTCAATAATATAATACCAACTTATTTATATGAATTTTCCTTTTAGCCCTGTTTTATAGTTTCTCCACTCTTACGGCATGTTTGAATGTTCGCAATGCTGTGATTTAATATCCTAAAGAGAGCTCTCTTCAATCATTAGTAATTCATGGGAAAAGTGTCCATAAAACGCTACATTTTCCAACTCAATAGAGAAAATATTTATTTTAACTGACATGCATTTAAAGTTACCATTTATCCAACAATTACATCTTTATCTAAAGCTATTTAATTGAATTATGGTTAAGCGTTGAAATAAGTGGTTGGAGGACCGAACGTTGAAGACTAAATATTTATTGATTCAGTGACATGGGTTTTTTTTTTACTAGGCAAATCATCCACTGATAATTATAGTAATGGACATGTTTTAAAAAAATTATGGATATGGACAAATTGTTCTGTCGCACATGATTTCTCAAATAGAAAATGTTCACCTCCTATACGATTTCCGTTCAAAATGGATTGTGGTGGACCCATGATGATTTCAAAAAAGAAATCATGTGCATACAAGACGATTTCAAAGCAGAAATCGTGTGTGCCATGTACGATTTCAACTTTTAATCGATCACATATTGTTTGTAATCGATTACCTTTGAAGAATTTATATTTCTAGCTTTGTGTACTTGACTACATGTACATTGTAATCGATTACAAATAGCCTAATATAGTTTCTAGGATTATGTAATTGATTACTTGAGTGTTGTAATCGATTACAGGTGCATGAATTGAGTTTCTAGGTTTTTGTAATGCATTAGAGAATAAAGTTTACTAAAATTTAATGGATGAAGGTAGAAGATATGATAATGGCATAAATTTTTTTATTAATATTGACATACAAGATAGAAGAAAAGAACATTGAAAAATAAAGTTATTGAAATTAAAAATGAACGTAATTCATTGGCGAAATGGGCATTGGCCCCTATGATTACCCTCAGTGCAACAATAAGAACATTTTTTCGGTTTATCTGGAATTGGTTGATCCATTTCGTTATGGATCCTTGTCATTGATGGTCGTCCGGAAGCCTTGCACCTAGTTTGAGGGTTTGGAATGAAATTTGGACCTGTATATGTTGACCAATAGTCCTCATTTCGCAGCGGGTGGAATTGGACTTGATAGGCCTTATTTATGTATTAAGGTTATAAACATGATCGATAAAATTTGTAATTTGCATATGAGCAAACGAGCAAACAACTATGACATGATGACACAAAAGACAACTGACTTGGAAGTGACCACAATCAGACCACCAATCATTTAATTTGACAGTGAATGAGATTGGTTTTGGCCGATATTGATGGGGGCTCGACATCTCTTGCACATCGAATTATGAATTATCTCGATTGTAGCGTTGAACATGGCAATATGCAAATTTATGATTATCACCTGTCAATTTCATAGGTACGGTGAAATTTATTATCCTATTTTGTTTATATAAATTATTTTCAATATCTTGAAATGATATGCTGTCAATGATTTTAATTTTTGTATGATGTAGTTGATGATGACTGAAAACAACTATCTTCCGGGTAACATGTCAGTCTTGTGTCATCAAGATGACCACATTACAAATGATATATGACAAGGGAACGAGAGAATTCTCTGACCAAGACGACATTCAATATGGATTTTAAAACATATTGATCAGGTTGACCCTAGAATTAGAAATTTAATTGATCTAGTTGGTTTTGGGCATATTTTGAAGGTTGACAATATGGAGATCAACCATATATTAGTAACTAAACTATGTGAAAAGTGGAGGATTGAAACTCACACCTTCCACATGCCACTTGGAGAAACAACTGTCACGTTGGAGGATGTTTCACTTCAATTGGGTGTGCTTATAGATGGCGAACCCGTCACCAGATCTACTTATGGGAACCTGATGGAATTCTGCCACGAATTATTGGGGATATTCCACTTGAAAATATGTTCATATGTAACTGAATCAAGTTGTCATGGTTGAATACTAGATTTCGGGAATAACCAGCTAACACCGACCATGGCACAATTGAATAGTATGCAAGTACTCATATCCTCATACTAATTGGTAGTATGTTGATGTTTGATACATCAACGAGTCTTGTTCATTTTATGTATTTGCTACTATTAAGAGACTTGTCTAATGTTTCAAACTTCAGCTGGGGATTAGTAGTGTTGGCTTATTTGTATCATGCACTAGATCACGATACTAAGTTCCAACAGGACAACATCGGAGGATGCATGTTACTGCTATAGTGTTGGGCCTGGGAGAGATTGACATGTATCTCTCCCAAAATTGAACCAGTCACGAATGACGACATTATGGTTGGGTTAGCATTCCCCCTAAGCATAAGATGGTGTCAAATTACGCATTCCATCTTCCATGACCAAACAATTGTGGTCGAGTTTCGCAAGAAATTTGATAAAATACAACTGAAATAGGTTCCTTAACACGTTTTCTCCATTACATTTTTGTACATATTAGTTTGATTTTTGGTTTTATTTAATATTTTGGCTTAATTTTTGCAATTCCTTTGGACACCTTATTTGCAACCAATGGTGAATCACTTAATCACCATAAATATTTCTCCAATTATTTGGGCATTGGTTCCTCTAATCTCTTTTGCGACTGTGGAATTTCACCAAGTTGACCTGATGGTCAAAAAATTTGGTTGGCGATAGAGCATCCCACTAGACCCGACTAACCTGTATGAGGTTTACATAATTGATCTCCAAGGAAAGGCGAATATTAATTAGAGACAATATCATCATCGATATATAACATTGTCGAATAATCGTCACAATTCGCTTATTTGAGGCAAACCATTCAACATGAGTGGCTATGTGCATGATAACTCACCATACATGCAATGGTACATCACTCATACCATCCGATACATTTCGCTTGTTGACCAATCATTTGATGATGAAGTGGGAATGTTTTATTTATTTGTATTTCATAATTTATAATTTGTATTATTAAATTTCAAACATGTCAATTAATTATTGTTCCTATATTAGTATGACATGCCTGAACAATATCCTGGACTGCCTTCACATCACCCGCAGCGTATTGATAGGCCCTTTTTCTTGCTTCCTTCACTCACAAAATCGGACTCCTGGTTTTGGAAACAGGGTCCAAAAATTGCAACCTCTATCCTCGTTTCATCAGGTTCCCACATCGTATGGTTTTTGCCCACCGCCGTCTACCTTTGACGTGGGTCCATCCAAATTTATGGTGGTTCCACAGTGCCACATTCATACCAGCTATGGTGGTGCTCCATCACAAATGTTTGGGACATCAACAATGACTCGACTAGAAATGCCATTTCATTGCTTTGATGAAGCTTCTCAATCCGTCAAAGTTGAAGAAACTGATGAGGAAAGTGAGTCACCCCCTCCTCCACCATAACCTGAAAGACAACCTCGACGACCCACACGAAGGGCAACATGTGGCAAGGCGGCCATCGCTGATGAATGTAATTGTATAATAAAATAATGTAATTGTGAGGCCTTCATGTACTTTAATTTGATGCTATTTACATTTTACCACTTCAATTCTACATTTGCAATGCAAAACATATATATTTTTTCATATCACTCAATAATTGATCCATGATGGTTATAAATAGGAAGCCCATGCCATTATATCAATTGCACAAATTTAGCTCTTAAAAATTTAATTGATTTCATTCCATCTCCTTTGCCCTTCCTTCTTCATTCACAACCCATACATGGATAATTTCTCCACTAAAATGTTTGGCATCACAGAATCTCAAGATTTCACGTACGACCTTATTTGCAAACGACGAAATGAAACTCTTTGAGGATGGAGTGAAGTTCATATGTGATAGTCCTCAAATATTTCGCATTCCATACAACTGCACATACAACATGCTAAAACAAAAAGTGTGCGCAACCATTCCCTGCTCCTCAAACACATCCATAAACAACCTCTACTTTAGACGACCCACCATCACATTGAAGGACATACTATGTATGAGGCATCTAAATTGAAGACGGATGAAGATATTTTTCAAATGTTGTAATGTAAGTATTCTTTTCCTTTAAACACAATGATTGAGTTGTATGTGACATTTACAAGATCAGTTGAAGAAATTCTTTCTCTTTTAACTCCGAACACCCCATCGTCATCCTCAAACTCCATCCTAACTTCACCAACAATTATTTATTATGGTGGACCTTTGAGAAGTGTTGGTATCACAGATAATGCTTATGCTTTAGATCTTGAATTCAATTCGAATGCACGAAAAACCTTCTCGATCAGAGATGATTGCACCTACATTGAGCTTTTCATCCAAACTAGAGATATAAAACCACCAATATCTGCCGAAGAATAAGATATAAATTCTGGATGGTTTGTGGATGAGCGCGAGAATACTAAATATAGGTGGTTGCCCTAATTTATTTTGTTTATTTTCTTTGCTTATGATGTCAAAAAATATGGAAGTTCTTAATCATTTTTTTTAATGAATGGAATTCAAACTGACCCTCATTAATCGATTAAGGGACCCTTAGAATGGAGTAAAAATTATTTGAAAACGGAAATTTAATAATGTAATCAATTACAAGGTGCTGGTAATCAATTAAGAATAAGTTTATGTGAAAAAAATCTTAATGTAATCGATTACATGCATATAGAAATCGATTACTAGGTAATTTGTTTTTAAAAAAACTTCATTGTAATCGATTACATCATCACTGTAATCGATTAACAAGAGCTTTTCATAAAAACACACACGTGTAATCGATTACACAAATCCTGTAATCGATTACAAGGCGTCTTCTACTATAAAATTAACATTTTCTCTCTCGTCGCTGACAACCACTCTCGACCCTCGCGCACTCTCGTTCCTACATTTTTTTTTCACCATTGGTGCTTCATTTCTTAACCAAATCACCTCCCGTTCGTTGCAATCTTTCTTATTTTTAATTCTCTACAAAATCCATCGATTAAAATCGTGAAAAATCCCCCAAAAATGGTTGAATCATCGAGAAAACACAAGACTTAAACTAGTGTCTACCGCCGCCATGATGTCGCCACCAACCAAGCTGATGAAATTATCCCCCCGTCGCGACCCCAAAGACTCTTCTCTTCCGTTACTCAATATGAAAGGTATTCTTCCAAATTTTGCAACAAAGATTACAAGGCGTCTTCCACTATAAAATTAACATTTTCTCTCTCTGCCGCTGACAGCCACTCTTAACCCTCGCGCACTCCTATTCCTGCACCGATTTCACTATTGTTGCTTCATTTCTTAACCAAATCACCTCCCGTTCGTTGCAATCTTTCTTATTTTCAATTATCTATAAAACCCATCGATTAAAAATCGTGAAAATCCCCCAAAAATGGTTGAATCATCGAGGAAAGGCAAGACTTAAACTGGTGTCTGCCACCGTCATGATGTCGCTACCAACCAAGCTGATGAAATTATCCCCCCGTCGCGGCCCCAAAGACTTTTCTCTTCCGTTGCTCAATATGAAAGGTATTCTTCCAAATTTCACAACAAAGATTACAAGACGTCTTCCACTATAAAATTAACATTTTCTCTCTCCGTCGCTGACAGCCACTCTCAACCCTCGCGCACTCCCATTCCTGCACCGATTTTTCACCATTGTTGCTTCATTTCGTAACCAAATCACCTCCTGTTCGTTGGAATCTTTCTTATTTTCAATTCTCTACAAAACCTATCGGTTTAAATCGTGAAAAATTCACTAAAAATGGTTGAATCATTGAGAAAACGAAAGACTTAAATTGGTGTCTACCGTTGTTGTGATGTCGACACCAACCAAGCTGATGAAATTATCCCCTCGTCGTGGCCCCAAGTACTCTTCTCTTCTGCTGCTCAATATGAAAGGTATTCTTCCAAATTTTGCAACAAAGATATTATTGAACCAAGATTCCCAACTGAATTTATTGAAGAGCAAAACTTTGAGTTCTATGATATACTATATAATTTGGGATTATTACCTTTTTTGTGTCATCATCAATGTTATTATCCTAAATTAGTTAGAGCCTTTTATTCCAACTTGCAAATTACTACTGAAGGGGTTATCATTACTGAAGTTAAAAAGATATCGATTAGAATGAATATAGATATATTTTATCGTATAACAAAGTTGGGGACTCAAGGCGTGTGTTTTGAGGGAAACATGGTAGAGGAATGGAGGGATGACTATTCTATTTAGAATGCCAAATCAATGATTTGTCATGAAAATGTCAACATTGGAGGAGGAATTCTTGTAGGGAAAATGAAAGTAGAAACACGTATACTACACTACATCATATGCCGCTGCCTGCTGCCCCGAACAACTAACCTTGCACAAGCTTCAGAAGAAAACATTATATTAATGTGGGCAATGTAACGTCCTAGCCGGAAATTACTTATTAAAATAAATAAGAAAATAAATAAAATAACCACCTCATTTATTTATCATCAATTTCCCAAAAAAACGCGGGAGAATTTAAATATTAAAGTCCAACGCGCCAATACAGAAAAAATAAGTCGCATCAGTAAATGTTACAATTAAAACCGTCTATAAAATTATTACATATAAAATCATAGTTCATCATAATGACTAGTGATAAAGCCTTGAGATATCCCCACTCCGTCTCTAGGCATCTATCTGCTCACCTGCATCCACATATGCTCCCATGTAAAAAGTTACATGATCATTACCATACACACACAGATAGGGTGAGCTCATTTAAATAAAACCAAACAATATAATATTAAATACAACATCAATAAATTTAAACCCGGGTTAGTACACTTTCCCCTTTTATTTTACTGCTTCACTTCCAACACTTGCCTTTAGACGTCTATCATCTCTATACCCTTTAGGTGATATCAATGATCGGTCTTTGTTGTACGAGTGTCTACTCGCCCCACCGACTACAGGCCACCACCTGATAGTCCACATGTGGGAATAACCTTGCCACAACATCTCACCGTGACACCAAGTGGAGCTCCCCTAAACAAACATAAAGTTTGTAGCTGTTTCCAGACTACCAAATCTCTATCAGAATCCACTGAAGAGGGCAACCATCCGAAACCTCGCCGTACGAGCCACAACCCGCACACTTCACTGGACTTCCTAAACCACCAGGCTACAACCTAGAGTGGTCACGTGTTACCCCAATACAAGATGCACTCGTAACTGGGCCCCCAACCAAAGCATCGCATCATGAACATTCCCTAAAGCAGTGTAGAAAACTTTCCTCGCGCACCATCACTGGACCAAAACCGCCTGGTGCGCATCTCACGTCACTAGGCGGAATTTAGCTCCAGACCACCTTGCGGGCATCACACACCGCTAGGCGCCACGCCCCTACAGACTCATCTCTGCACCCTCACTGCCTGGCGGTCACACACTTTGCCGCCAGGCGCCTCGCGACCCCACCTGTCTCGTGCCGCCAGGCGCCACCGAACCTCCAGGGTTTCTGCTGCATTATTCCGCCTGGCGGAACCCACTTTACCGCCAGGCGCCCTGCGCGCACTGTGACCATTGTCACAGGTTTGTGTTCCGTCCGCCTGGCGGCTCTCACACACCACCAAGCGCTATACCAGTAGCGCACTGCTACTGGTTTATTGGCACTTTAACAGATTCACAAGTATCCTAATTACACCACATACAAACTTATAGCACAATTATTGCACTCCAATCACAATTCCATACCAAATTGTAAGGCACTCAACCCATCATAATATAGTGCCCTTAAAGCATTTTCAGATATAATTCTATAACGGAATTACGAACTTCACAAAAGTCCAGCAACAATACTTCGCAATGTATACTCATACCTTAGATAACTTAAACATTGTGTGCACAATCCAAACCCACCCCAGTTATCAATTTCACTCATCTGACCATAGTTCCCAATAGTTTAAATGCCATATTTTATTACATGTTCATTATTCTTACCTTTTGACCAAATCCAAAACCACCCAATTCCCGTACACTCTATCATGTAGTAGAAACTCTAATATACCCACCATACAAGGATCAACTACTTTCATTTGAACATTATTCATACATATATCCCAACATATTCATATTTGACCAATTCGATGCTTACCCATCACCAACAACAGCATAATCATAATTTCCCATTTTATTTCACGAATTCAGCAACCCATCACACATGCATTAATATTCATTATATAACCCCATAAACATATGACAAAATAATCTCATGATTCTGAACAATTATCAATTATTCATACAACCCATGTTACGCAGATGCATACACAACCACATTCCCGATTCGTTCGAAATAATATTCATTCCCTCAAACTGAGTATTCATCAATCAAACTGAATTCTATCCAATTCCCAACATAAACCCAACACCCAATTTCAGATCAAAAGTCATGCCTTGCAACATAATCAACATAAGCAAAGTCTATCAAACATCAAAATTCACATTCGAGCATACAGACATCACGATCACATCACAGGTACCCCAAAAATATCAAAAATGGCCAAAAAATAGGGTAACTATGTTCGTGCCGCCTGGCGGTTCATCCTTTGCCGCCACGTGCGACCCGCCAGGCGATTTCTGGAAAAATTCCAGAAACCCGATTTCATCTCTGATTTTCATGTAAATTGTCATCCCAACCCCGCATACATCACGATTCAATCAATAATAAATCACAACAACATCAAACACACAATAGGAACTCCCCTAACTCGGATTTCCTTGCTCAATTTGCTAAATGTGTTACTTCCTTCTTGTTTGCCAATCTCCTTCTTGTTCTTCTACCAATTTAGACCCAAAACCTCACCCAACACTCACAAACACTCTCCTTTTGTGCTCTATTCCTGGTATAGTCTTATCCTTGCCAAAACCTTTCCCAATACTCAACTTTTACCTTTTAAACCGTGCTTAAATTTAGGTCAATAATGCAAAAACGGGATTCCCACTTAATTAATGGTTAATGGCCATTCATGGTCCCCTTTATGGCTGTTTTTCAGCCTCCCTTGGCTGCTAGATAAGTTAAGGTTTCCTTTAACCCTTCCCATTCCACCAAACTTCAGCATTAGCAAAAACATATAAAGTTAAATTTAAGTTTTCCCCAAGGCTAGAACTCACAACCATGCAATGCCAAGTCAATACCAAACCATCATGTCAATCCATTTTTCATGCCAACTGGTATAACCCAATTGCTATCTTCTTACTTACACGCAATTGGCACACATAGGACTTGAACCCAAGTCCTCTCACACAAACTAAGTACCCTCAACCATTTGAGCTAGTACTTTTCCACGTCATGAACATTAGCATTTAATGCCATAAAGGCTTCTCTTACTCGCATTAATTAAATAATTAATTATTTAATTATTTAAATTTAGCGGGTCTTACAAGCAATGCTGACTGGAAGGGAGGTTAATTGAGGTTATGTAGTTAGAAATCAGATGAAAAAGGCATTAAGAGACAATGCCCCTTTACCATATGCAAATCACATTATTGACATTTTAATTCAGTTTAATGTTCCTCTTGAAGATGAACCCTTTGAGGACATTAATTGGAGAACATCCTCAATTGGTGCTAAAGTACTTCATTCCTTTGGTTTTGTAAGAAACATTCATGATTAATAGGTTGATAAACGTGAAATGGAGGGCCAACCTATTCATGAAGAGCGCACACCGTCTCCACCACCTCAGCCTATCCAGGATCCATCTACTGCTATGCTCAATGATATTATCCACAAGATTTGCAATCTGCGGGCTTTTGTTTGTTTTAGATTTGACGGTATGGATGCTCGGGTTGGTCAAATTGAGGAAGACATGGCTTACATGCACCGCCAATTTCCACCTTCTTAGATCCATTTTATCTTTATGTTATTACAAACTTTGTATTTTTTAATGCACCGTGTACTTCACAATGACATTCTAGTTTGTTATATTAGCACCTTAATCAATTATAATGTTTTTTACTACTTTCTCCCCTATTTTTAGTTTCAGATTCAATATTGTTATGCTTGCTTTTGCATCCAATTAAAATTTAATGAACTTTTTAATGTAAAAATTACAATTGTAATTGATTACATTCACTTTGTAATCGATTACAAAAAACCTAAAAATACTAAATTTCATTTCGTAATCGATTACATCAGGCAGTAATCGATTACAATTTAAAAAACGTGCTCCCCCAAATGATTTCCTTTAAAAATGAGCTCTCCCACAACAATTACCTTTCACAAAACGTTTAGCCCCACCACAATTTCAGCTTTTGGTCGTTTGACTTTTTCATATGACGAAAAATGTACAAAGGGTATATGATTTCTTTATTGCAAAATCGTGTGGAGGCAGAAAGATTTGCCCATATACGTAATTTTATTAAAACGTGCCCATTACCGTAATTATTGTGGATGATTTGCCTAGTACGAAAAAAAACCCAGTGACATGAGAGGGATAATAGTCTCAAATGTAATTAAATTTCTCGATGTTAAAGAAAATACTAATTGACAACTAAGTGAGTGCATGAATCAATTCATCAATTATATAATTGTATTACTATAAAGATTGAGTTAAATTCGTGTAATAATAAAAAAATTTGTACTAATTATTACAATTTTTCATTCACAAGTTTATCCATATTAATAAATCGCTTTATGATCCCAACATATATTTTTCTCAATTGTAATGCTCGTCTTATTTGAAGCGTAAAGTATTTATTTTATTAAGGTATATTATAGATGTTACACTTTTGATATGCATGTGCAAATATTATTAAGAGTACGTTGATCCAATTTTATTCATCATTCCATTCAATTGGGATATATAGTAATATGAAAGGAACACTTACATATTCTAAACATAAAATATTTGCATATATTATAAAGACAATATAAATTTAAATATATAATACATAAAAATAAGTCTAACACTAATTTTGTGGAAGTCTTCCAATGCCACATACAAAACTTCATTGGGTTCCAAAGTCAAATTAGAAATGTATTTGTACATATAAGACATGTGAAATACATTACGTAGCCTAGTAAAATAAGGAGACATGACTATTTCATAGGTCACTAGACCTATTCTTTTCAAGATTTGGTACATTCGATTCAAGAAATTTTGAGATTAGCTTTATGAATATGATGGTTTGGCAAACTCTTATGATAAGCGAATCTTAATGAAGACATGATCACCCACTATAAACTCCAGGAGTCTCCTCTTTTTATTCACATAGGATTTAAACGTATTTTGAGTTGGCTTCACAAATCTTATATTTGCCAAACTTTCTTGGTTGTTTCCTAGTAACTTTGGACATGGTAAGACAATATGTCCATCTTAATACAACACGATGGTTCCTACATCTCATTCGATACAAAGTCTCATATGGATTCATTATGATGCTTGTCTAGTTATTGTTATTATATAGGTGAACTCCACAAGAACTAGTACCTCATCCCAACTCCTAAGATTATTTAAAACACACGCCTTCAACAAATCCTCTAGTGTTTGAAAAGCCCTCTCTTACTCAATGTTGTCCACTAAGGCTTCTTACAATGTCTGTCAGATGCAAGATGCAAATAGAGGATCTCTGTCTAATATAATACTCGCAAGAACTCCATGAAATCCCATTTTCTCGCTGATATACAATTGTGTTAACTATTAGATGGATATCCTTATATCTACTGGTATGAAGTGAATATTCTTTATCATTCTGTCCATAATCATCCATATAACATCATGTGTTTAAATTGCACATTGCAAGTGGGTAACAAAGTCCATAGAGATGTTATCACACTTCCACGTTGGAATGTTCAACTATTGAAACATTTTATCCGATTTTTGGTTCTCCACCTTTAACATTTTACAAGTTATACAAGATGATGCATAATGAACTACATCAACCTTCATGCTATACCACCAAAAAGATTTCTTCAAGTATTGAGACATCTTCATCAAACTAGGATGAAGACTTAATATATTCTTGTGGCCCTCATTTAAGATCATCTTATTTCGCTAGTCTTGTGCAAAAGAAAATAATTTTTCTCTTAATCTTTGCATCCCATCTGGATCTACTGAGAAATCCTTAACTTGATTGGTACCCAACAACTCTCTAGTACATATTAAAGTAGGATCTCCCAATTGTTTGTCTCTTATCAAACCTAAGAAATCATTAGTCATAACAACATTGTTGCAATTAATGTGATAAAACTTAAATTCTACATCTAAGCTTACATCTTTGAAACCTCTAATAAGTCATGTGCTTTGATCATCATCTAGATAATTACATTGCATTTCTACTCAGGGCATCAAAACCACATTCACCTTGCTCGGATGATAGTTCAAATGAAATTCATAATCTTTTTGAATGTTCACCCATCTCCATTGCCTCATCTTAAATGAAACAAACACTTCAAGCTCTATCTATCGCTAAACACATGAAACCTAACACCATAAAGATAGTGCTTCCATGTCTTCAAGACAAAGACTACAACAACAAGCTCCAAATCGTGTATAGGACAATTCTTGTCATGCACCTTCAACTTTCGATAAAGATTTAAGTTTTTAATAAAATTTCATAGTACAACCTAAGTTAGTTCTTAAAGATGTCATATTCAATATTTAATACTTTTCCTTTTCAAATTAATTTCAGGGTTTTTATAATTAAAACAAAATTGAACCACAAATACAATAGAAAACCAAAAGAATCAAAAAAATCGCAAATGAAAGGTCAATTAACATATTTAAGATTCATTTACAATTTTTCTTGTAATAGTTCTCTAAAGATTGTATTTCTTAAATAAGGTAAACATTTAAATAAAAGTTTATACTTTTTTTCACCTTATTTAAATTTTAGAAACTTTTAAGCATTTTAGAAATTTCTAACATATGTACAAACTTCAAAAAATTTCACAAACGACTTTATTCCCTAATTTCTTCTTTATTTATCCCAACTCATGCTCTTTTTTTTTTTCTTCTTCTTATATCTACAATGTTTTTTAATCATCTTCGTCCTTCTTTTTTAAGAAGATTTGTCCTCGAAGTTTAAAGTTTTGGTACCTACATAGAAAAAAAAAAAGATAGAAATATTATTTTCGAAAAGAAAAAGGAAATTACTGAGAATATTCAAGAATATTCATGTATTGTTTGCTTCTTTTTTTTTTTTTTATTACAAATAAAAGACAATACATTGTCAATGGAATATTTTTTAGTGCAGGTTGAAATTCCTAAATTCCTATTATTTTCAAATAAAAGTTTTTCGTTTAAATTATACTTAAAAAATCTTCTTTTCACATAATAATAAGTAGTTAGGCCATACCACACATGGTGGAATATCCATATAATTCCTTGTAATCATAAACAAAAACTCTAAGAATAATATGTCTATAAGTATATTTGTCGTGTTATTTCTTTCTTCTTTTTATTTTTCTTTCAATTGCTTTTGTCGTGTTCTTTAATATACAAATCTTCACTATAAAACAAAATTATAAGATTTGCATTATTTATAATAGGGAAAGAAATGAAAGTTGTAAAATTTTTCTTTAAAGATTTTTCGTCAATTATTATACTAGATGATTTGGAATATAACCCTTTTTTCTTCTCTTCTATTTCTCTTCCCAACAAATCTTTTTCTTCTTTTCCTTTGAATTTTTTTTTTCTTCTTTTCTTTTAAGTTTTTGGTAATAATCCTTAAAGTAATGTTACATATCAATTTACTATTATATTTATAACTTTTATACAAGGAATATCCAATATAATTAATTTTTGAGTTTGAGATCACTTTATATTTATACTCCATATCTTTAAAATTTTCATATCTCTTATATTAGGAGAGAGTTCTTTAATATCCTGAACTTTTTCACAGTGCTTCCTTTCTCATTTTTCTTTCTTCTAAAAACACAATCTATATCGCAAATGTTCTACTTATGTGATGTAGTCTGTCTTTGCAAATCTTCATCTCTCTTCGAATTACAACCAATTGCAACTTCTAATTGGAGCCAATAGTGTGTCTTAGCTTCCAATTTCTCTCTATTTCTCTCTTTGAGTCATCCTACTAAAGAATATCAAGTATAAAGGATTGGGTGGAAAATCAACAAATCCTATATTCTAGCTAGTCAGATAGTGGTGGGGATGAAGGATAAATCAAGCAAACATGAGTATTTCCTATGATGGACGATGTTGATGCCACAAATTTTGTTGAGTTTAAATTGGTATGTAGATGACATTTCAAAGGATTGTGTAGAGGGTAAGGACTTATTGTTAGAGAGCAAGTAGTATTAAAAGGTTCTACATTGGATATAATGTACAAATTGTTCAACATGCATATCTTATAGCATTTTTAGACTTTAGTTTTTAAGAAGTTGAAAGTAACTGCAAAACCATCTTTAAACATAATGTAGTCCAGAGGATACAAAATTCTTTCCAGAACATAGCTTTATAATACATTTACTTCTGTGGTAGATGTTGGAAGTCCCACATTGACTAGAGATAAGACAATTTTATAATATATAAGTGGGGTGCAAAACTCACCTTACAAACCGGTTTTGTGGAGTTGAATTAGGCTTAAAGTCCACTTCTAATAATAGAGATGTGAATTTTCGTATTTAATAATTAAAAGCCAATAGCCTTTTCCTAAGGTTTTACGAACTCTAGCAAAATAACTGGGATTTCAAACTGTCAAGAAAAACTAGGAGTTTCACAAACCACATATAAGTTTTGTTGTTCTAGGATTACCGCGAAAATCTTGATTAATCTTTGAAAGAAACTGATTTTTCTTGAGAAATGATAAACTACATACTTACTAGAGGTTCAAACACCTTGAAATGTCAAATATATTTTCGTTAAAATTAACATGTTTTTAGTGTTCTATTTCTATTGGAATGTTGAATTGAAGTTCTTGTTTTATTTTCTTGTGTCTTTCGAGCTCTTTGAATATGTTGGAGAACATGAAAAGATTTACAAAATATAGAAAATAAGAAGAAACTAAATGTAAATATATTGGTTAAAGTAAACATTTCTCACCACTTTCTTAAATGTTTCCAACCTAAGCTGGGAAAGAGTATGCACAAATGGTGGGAAGTTTGAAATGGCATCATGTTGTTGGCTAGCTTCTTTGCAGGGTGTGGGAAGTTCAACACCAAAAAGAAGAAACTACATTAGATATTTTGGCAACAGGGCTATTTCAATACCAAGCTTGTAGTAGCAGCACATTCTGGTTTGGTTATCTAAGATTGGACATTGCATATCTAAGTTCAAGTGTAGCTAGTTTATTACGTCTTACTTTTGTGTTTGATTTTATATGTTTTGTTAGTTGAAAGTAGATTAACTCCAAGTTCGAGTGAATTCTTTGAAAAATATATACGTGAATGAAAAGTCAAATTTTCATGTATGATGAAAATATAAACAGGAGAAATATATTTGAAATATTAATCAATCAGTTAGTCAAATACTCAAGAATTTCTTTGGACTCAAATATTTAAATTTTAAGGACAAATTCTCCTATTCAATATATAAGTAATTCTAACTATTTTTTGAGATATCATTTCAAAAATAAATTTTATTTCTACTTTTAATATAAATTTCGGATGAAAGATAATTAAGGAAATCAGAAGTTTAATTTTCAACATAAAAAATTCTCTCAAGTATTTTGCTAATTAATTGGTTGCTTAATATCTCAAATATCTTTTTCCTCTCCATATTCCCACTACTGATTTTAATAATACTAACCAATTTTTTATTACAAAAAAAATATATTTGATTTTTCATATTATAATCAAATGATCAACCTGACCCAAACTTCTTGCATTCTACATTTTTCCTTGTCCATGTTTTATTTTGGTTTGAATTTATTTAAATTGGAAAAGAACATTTGAACTTGTTGACAGGTCTTTTTTTTACGAGTCACGCTGCAAAAACGCCGAATTCGGCCCAGAATTATACAGGCCTCCAATTTTTGACAACTCTGTCTATTTAAAGCTATTTCTTCATGCACCTACATATTTTCTTTTTGCACCTCATAGCACAAAGTAAATGACCTAAATATCTTTAATTTAAAAATTTCAACATGAAAGTGACATTGCTCTCTATATTTGACCTAGTACCACCTCCATAATCATTTGTAACTTAACTAGGTATGAGTTGTTTGTTTTTAGCATTGTTGTTATTGGTTGGGTGCATACTCGTGGGAAGAAATTTTTGTTGTTCTAACCCGACCCAAGTAGGGATGTCAACGGGGCGGGTAGGGTACGGGTAGTAGCTCCCCCGTACCCTCTGCATAAATATTTGTCCCGTACCTGTATCCATATCTGTCGGGTATCCGTTATGCCGGTACCCGCATATTATTTTTATATCCGCGAGTATCCACGGGTACCCGCGGGTATTTACAAAAATATATTAAAAAGCAAATATTTAACCATAATTAGTGTTTGGATCAACAAGCCAACTTTCTCCGATTAATTCCTAAAAAAAAAAAAAAATAAAAAATACTTA
>Ga0214543_1007139_pt1 | contig 19396 bp, 8 predicted proteins | sample CNSS2metaG_FD_160094 | JGI IMG/M metagenome (GOLD analysis project Ga0214543, IMG submission 160094) | Root nodule microbial communities from cowpea collected in UCLA plant growth center, Los Angeles, California, USA - CNSS2 | ecosystem: Host-associated > Plants > Roots > Nodule | place: USA...
TGCTTTTTTTTTTTTTGGTAATGATTTATTTACAATCTTGTCAGAGGATTAATACACTTGTAAAAGCTGTAAGTTCATATTAGGAAATGAGACCAACTACACAAACTTTGTATAAGGATTAGGGAATTTTAGTGTCTCTTGTAAGTAAATACACATATTTTATCTATGTCTATATAAAGGGAATATTCTCCATCCACTTTTTTTCTCCATTTTTAATCTTTAAGTTACAGATTTATTTAAATTTAACTGTTTTTTCAAATTTGACCCTTTTTTAAAAATTTAATTAATTTTGTAAATTAAATAAATAAAAATCATCTACAAAATAAATAAAAACTACCTAATTGTAAAACTTATTTATATTTATTTTTGTAATTATAATTTTATTATTTTTTGTTATGAAAGAAAAGTAAACACACGTACACTTGGGGCACGAGATTATTATTATTTTTTACTTTAAAATAATTCGTACAGCAATAGAGAGTAAGAAAAAATAGAATAAATGAAGAGTGAAAATAATAAATGATAACAAGTAATATATATGAAAAAGAAAAAGAAAGGGAAATTAGATATAAATAAAATTAGAAGAAATTGAACGTATATTTTTTTCTGAAGAACATATGAAGTGACAATGAAATTATGATAACACGCGTGATCATTAAAACTTAGGATTTGAACTCGTCAAATTTATTTTATTCTTAAACATTAAAATATTACTAAATTTTTATGATTAAATATGAAGTAGTCAAAGACAAAAACGTAATTAAAAAAAAGTAAAAATCGCAATCGTACGTAACTCATGCATGCTACTTGATGAGATAACTGAGAAAACAGCGTGTGAATAGTTTAAATTTTGTTATACAAAAAAGGTTTTATTTTTCGAACAGACAAATAATAGAAGGTGCAAAGTTTTCATGAAAACATAGTTATCCATCTTCATAAAAATAAAAAAATTCATGTGGTGTATAGATTTAATTAAAAAGTAGGAAGTTTTGCAGATTTTACTAACCAATATCAAAGCTTTGATGCTTATCATTGTGATTTTGACGTCGAGACTGTGACTTTGTTGAATTCTGAGAAGAACATCAACAAGATCTTCGTGTTCTACTTGAGCCCCACTTTCTTTTGCTCTTCTGTGCTTTTCTTGATGCTCTTTGATAATGTTCTCCAATCCCATGTCAACCTGCTTCTGCAACTTCTCCAATTTGGCCCTCTTCCCAGTTATGAAATGCGTGAATGTTATTGAAGGAAACAAATCAACAAGGTCAAATCCTCCCGAAGCTGCTATTAGTTTTCGCATCAACGCAACAAATTCATCTCGCTCCTCGTATTCCCCGAACGCTGCCCTGGAAACAGAACCACTTATCAACGACAAAATCCTACTACTAATATTGATTGCTGAACCTTCCCATGTTCGAATTGAGTCTATAAACTTTGCTGCCTCGTCTTCTCTAACGTGAGACAGAGACTGAACTCTTTTAGCGCTTAAAAGCTCTGACGCACATATTTTTCTCATTTGTCTCCAGTAATCACCATAGGGAGCAAAAGCGATATCCATTCCCCCATAGGTAAAAATGTCTGTAGCAATAGATTGTGGCCTGTGCAGAAAAGCAGCATCATGATTTTTCATTATTTCCTTGGCCATTTCGGGGGAGGATGCTACCACTGCAGAAATTTCACCAAGTTGAAGGTGCATGAGAGGTCCATGTTTGTGAGCGAGTTTTCTAAGAGCACGGTGTGGAAATGAATCTTCCATTGCTAGTTGATGGAGATTTCCTATGAGAGGTAGCTTCTTTGGGCCAGGGGGAAGTTTGTGAGCGAAATTAGGTTTAATTAGCTTGTAATATCTTTTAAGCCAACTCAGTAGCAAGAAGAAGAAGGCAATAACCAAGAAGCAGAACTGAACCTCCATGTCTTTGTAGAGTGTGACCTCTTCAGTGTTTATATCTTTTGCCCAGAGCTCCTCCTATTTATACAATCTTTCTCTAATTTTTTCTTCTTCTCTCTGTCTCAAGAGTGAAAATTCACGGTTACTGTTTTTGTGTAAGGTCGCAGAAATTAATGCCACCAGCAATAGTTTATGTAAATCATGATGCATTTTGGGATAAAAAAATCACAACTTGCAGTCCAAGGTCTGCTTGAAGACCAAGTAAAAGTAGAAACTGTCATTAGAGTATTCTTCTCTTTTGAACAAAATGAAATAGAATAATAGTATGACTTATATTTTTTAATTTTTATCATTTATTTCTTTACGTATGTCAAGAAATAAAGGATGAAAGGAAATAAATGAAAATAATGCATTATTTTTCCGATGAAATATCCAGTGGCAGTATGTAATTAATTTTCTTCTAACGATTCTATAACAAAATACATTTTTTCATATATTCATCTTATTAATAATAATTTGTCGTCTAAGCATCTGTGTTACACTCTTTCTATTCGAAGCTACTCTTTCTCTTGAATGGAATGGAAACTGAAATGGAAATATGTCGTTTATACAATGAACCGTTAATGATGCAGATAAGGGATGTGAATAAAATTTTACTTCAGAAATAATTAGGAAACAGTCAAATCAGCGTTCATCTCACTTATTGTCATCCTTGTACATATGTACCTTAAACTGTTTGCTGAAAAAATATAAACCAACGTAAGAAAAAAAAAACAAAAAACAAAATAAAAAAGTAATATGTTTTGCAACATGTAAATAAATATGAAATGATTTTTGGCGTCTCCAATTAAGGAGAATGTTAGGATTGGTCCTTACTGAATGGAACATGATAGAGTCTATTTGTGTTGAATAAGATATCAATGATCTTGGAAAGAAAGTACTATCGAGAAACATATCTCTTCCAAAATTCAAAATTCAAAAATCGGGAAGATATCAACCAAATTCTTCCAAAATTCAAAATTACTGTAGTTGTGTAGAGGTGACAACTCTAGTATAACTTTTATTATCTTTGATAAATAATTCATCTTCTCATGCTGATTTTTTTTTCTTACAAATAAATTACGAAAATGACGGTTTTAACTTCTTTATATACCACCCTGCACAATTATTTTATAATAATATAATAATAACAATATAAGTAATATTTTAATAAGATATGTGATTATTAAGTGATCATATAAACAATATTAGTTTCTACTGTATCACTATTTAATAAATTATGCATATTGTTTAATATTTAGCAAACTTGTTTACAATTTTACGCAAACATAATTTATGGCTTTTTAAATGTGGAAAGACTAACAACATTAAAAATAAAATAAAATTAGACTCATCATTTCTTTTATCTCAAGTAAAAGTGACTTTGGAAATGTTTGCCTTTTTAATAAGATTATAATTTTTTTTAATCATCCATTTTATTAAGTATGCTTTCGTCTAAATACGTGGTTGGGTCTGGATAGGTCTGGATACTGAATTTAACATTTGAAATGCGTATTTTGAATTGCTTTTATTTAAAATTTATTAACTTTTTAACTTGTTTTATAAATCATTTTAATTTTTCGTGTTTAAATGAAGTAACAGAGAAGGAGGAAAGAAGACAGAGAAGCGAGAGAATAAAGAATAAAAAGAGATGAGAGAGAAGATATAGAATAAAAAACATATTCTTGCCGTGGTTTTGGCCGTAAGTTAGTGGTTACTTGACGTTTGACTTTCCTATTTTGATTATTAAATATAGTTTGAACTTCCGAATATATTATAGTGTTTGATTTCTGATTAAATTTATTTCGATTGGTTATGTTTCCAAAATTTAGGTTTAAAAATTTGAATGGATAAGTACAATGTAATGGTAAACAACTTTGGCCTTAGGTCATTCTTCGTACAAATATAAAAAAAAAGTGTCTAGTACTTTTCAAAAATTACTTTACTCTTTTATTTAAATAAGCTTTTTTTTATAAAAAAACTGTATAAATTTAAAAATTTAATTACTTTTTTTATTTCTCGTCGAAGTTATTAATAAAAATATTTGCTTTATTAATATATTAACATGATCCTATATTACTATATTAGAATAATTTTAATGCCAATTTTAATAAAAAAATCATTATAAAAAAATAGCATATGGAATATGCAGTCAAATAAAAACAAAAGATAATTATTTTTAACATTTATATACAAAACGATATAAATATAAATAAACAATTAATTTAAAGGTATTTAACAATGTCATTCATCAATTAAAAAAATTAGATTTAACAACAAACAAAATATATGGGTTATCATTAAAATCCTTGATAAATTAAAATTTGGGTTAAGTATGTTTTTAGTCCCTGAACTTTGATCCGAAATTGAAATTCGTTCTTGTCCGAAACTTCAATATATTTGGGTCCCTAAACTTTAAAAATGAATGAATATAGTTCTTTTAACTCAATTACGTTAATTTTTTTTTAAGGGTCGAACATATTCCTCAGTCGATATTGAACCAAGAATGTGTCAAACAGTGTAAAAAAACTCCAATACTAATATGAAAAGCATTCGACACGTCAAAAAAAGTTAACATAATTGGGTTAAAATGATTATATTCATTTATTTCTAAAGTTTAGGGACCAATATGTATCAAAGTTTCAGATAGGGACAAATCTCAATTTTGAGTCAAAGTTTGGGAACTAAAAACATACTTAATCCTTAAAATTTTGTACGATAAAAAATCAATCAACCAGTAATATACTTTTTGATAAATTTAATTAATCAATATAAAAATTTGACAATAATCATTTATGAGTAAATATTGTGATTTGGTATTTTTCTTTTTTTCTCTTCTTCTCATCCTCCTCCTTCATCGTTGCAACCATCTCTTCTTCCACCTCCTCTTACTCTTACTCTTTCTCCTCCTCGTTATTATCATTGTCACATCTACCTATGTCATTACCTCTGTGACAATAGTCACTTCATCTTCCTCCAATTTTTTCTTCTCTTATTCTTTTTTTTTTCCTTCTCGGACATCTCCAATTAACTTATAACAAATATTTGTCTAAGTTTGACGAAAAAAATTAGTGTAAATTTATTGACAAAATTACTTAGAGATTTAAAAAAAAACAACAAATTTTGCAAAGCCCAAAGCAGAAACTTTAGCATCCATTTTACTAGCAAAATTTATTGACAAAAATATTTATCGGTAATAAACATTATAAGTTAGTAAGGGGTTTCACAACAAAAATATTCGTTAGTGTTAAATATGATAAATTTCTTATGAATATTGTTGGTCGATTTTAAAAACATTAAGTTACTGATGAATTTTACTACAACAAAGTCAAAGCTCAAAGCAAAAATTTTGGTGCCTATTTTACTAACAAAATTTACTGACGTAAATATTCATTGGAAATAAACATTATAAGTTATCGATAGATGTTATGGAACCATTACTGTCGAATATTTTCAACTATAATAAAAAAATATTTACTAACGAATATTACCAATGAATTTATTTTCAACAAATATTTTCATCGATAATTAAAATTTTAAAATTCTAAAATTCATTAGTAAATTTTGTTTGATCAATGATTTTTTTCCTGTTGATAACTTTTATCCATAATTTAATATTTTCTTTGTAATGACACATTATGGTAAAAAAACTTTTTTTAAAGCTACATAATACAATTTTGTTTGTTAAAACACGATGCAAGAGAAATTGTCTAGTTAAATATAGGAAAATTGTATTTCTAGAAATGTTACTCATCATTAACATAATGTCTCCTTATATGATTTCCTAAAACATCTTCATATACTTTTGAAAAACACACAATTTTACAAGAAATTTGATAAGAAGTTGATGAATAAAGATTTGTAGATATACATATATTTGGTATACATGTAAAGTAAAAGAATATTTATTAATATCATCAACCAAAAGGCTTCGTTGTCTACAATTTTTACCAACAACTAGCATCTACACCAACTCCGCATAAACTACGTTTTTCATGAGGATTTACAAATATATCTCTACATGGTTGTTTCAAAAAGGTGTTAGTTGTTCAAAACTCAATCAAGTTTGCAAATTATTCTAGTGCTTATATGATTTCAAAAAAGCAGACACTTAAGTTTCGATAAGACCAATGTTATCAACAATCCAATGTTTATCATTCTTTGTTCACATCCCATTCTACAAACTTTATAACTCTACTCATTTGTTGAAGCAGCACATTGCAAGTTATACGAATTTAAATACAGTAGCCTCAATAATTGTTTGGATTTGTTGAATGAATCTGGTTTACCCAGATCATAGACCAATCCTAACCCACCCTTTAAATTAAAATAATATAAACGTATTAAAAACAACAAAAAAGAATACTTAAAATAAACTACCCTTATTCTCATACTCAAAACCAATGTTTACGGAAATTTTCTTTCTATATCCCATCAAATTTCTCCCTGCACTCTATCATTCCAAATTTTATTATCTAAATAAACTAAATTAGTTCTGAAAATATTTTTTCAGAAGAAACTCACTCACTTTTTCGTCCAATTTCGGAAAAAATAATTTCGAAAAATATGATGGAACGTTGGAAGAAAATTGATAAGGTAAGTAACAGCCATGCTTTCTAATGCATTCAGCCTTTGTTCATTAATCATCCTACGGCCTACTCTACATATTTTTTAGCCCAATGGGCTATCAAGGATTTACAAGCCCAAAACAGAATGCACGTAATGTCCCACTATCGTTGGGCCTGGTAAAAGAGGTTTTGATTTTTCAAGCACACCAATTGAGAAAGAAAGATTTGAGCCCGCTGAACCTGGCTTGTGTAATTCGTTTGTCCGTGTATCATCAGCTCATCCACGGCTTCGCACACCAAGTGTTTGATTATTTGCGTCACCGAACGAAGAATCTTAACGGTTCCTGGATTATGAATGGTAAGCATAAACAACCTTGGCAGTGGTGAATGCGGATGCACTTGAGGCCGTTCTTTTGCGAGGTTAACCTGTTGAACAGGTTAAGCTCGCAAGTGCAAGCTCGTTCATATATCCGTCGTCGTGAACCGTTTCTCACCAAAGTTTCTCACTACCTCAACCGTGCCAAACTCATTGACTCCATTAGACTCACTCTACGCTCTAAACACCCCGACGCCTCTCTTCCCTCTCTCATAAACCACCGTCTTTTTGACTCTTTCGTGCTCACTCATGCCCTTCGTTCTTCCCCTTCTGCAGATTCCGCTCTTTCCATTGTCCATGCCCTTGAAAAGAATTCCAATTTTTCCCACACCGACCACACACTCCATGCACTTGCAACTGTTCTTGCCAAGGCTGGTAGATGCTCCGAGCTCAAATCTCTCATTGATGCTATCCGAGCCAACCGATTCGGCACTTTTCGGATCAGCTCCATGAATCTCATGCAGTGGCATGCTGCAGCTGGGGACCTCGACACTGTCCTTCAAGTGTGGGAACAGTATACACTCGAGAGCAACCATCTCTGCACTGAATCATATAACATTGTTATGGCTCTTTATGCTCAAATGGGAAAGGACTCGGAGGCTGTACAAGTTTTTCAGAGGATGATTGATGAAGGGTCTCTGCCGAATTGCAGGAGCTGCACTATAATAATCGAGCACCTTGTGAAGGCCCGGATGTTATCAGAAGCATTGGAGGTTTTTAACCTGTTGCCTTTGATGAGGATCAAACGCACTTTGAAGCAGTATTCCGTACTGCTAGAGGGTTTTGTAGGTAGCAAACGGTTTGATGAAGTGAAAATTTTAGTTGATGAAATGCAGGTTGATGGAATACTTCCTAGTAGACGCGTGAGTTTGTTGCTGCAGCAGATGAAGGAGGAGGGAATTCTTGAAGATAAGGAGCAATTACTGCGAGGAATTTTGCCAGATGAGAGAATCAGAAGCGTAAGTTATTCTGTTGATGGTGGTGACGGGGAGGATGATGAGAATGAGATTGAGGTTGAAGACGAGAATATAAATGATGCTAGTCAATGTGATCTTGTTGATGGAGTTCATTTAAAACCGTGGCTGGACCCACGGGCTTTGGCCAGTGCCTTGCGGAATTGGAGTCCTGATGAGGTAGCAGCACTAGAGGGTGCAAACTTTGTGTGGACAACAAGGTTGGTTTGCAAGATGCTTAGAAGTTTCAAAACACCAGAAGCTGCATGGAGTTTTTTCTGCTGGGTTGCTAATCAAAGTGGATTTACTCATGACATATACACTGTACAAAGAATCATGACCCTACTAGCACGCCATGGACGTACTGACTTGGTTAATACACTCATCTCCAAGATCAGAATGGAGGGAATGAGACTACCATTCAGCACCATCAGGCTGATCATTGACTTTTATGGGATTTCAAAAAATGCTGATGCTGCTATGAAGGTTTTCAATGACGATCGAATACTTTGCGGTCCCATATCAAATGTAAACCTGATGCTTCTGTATTCGTCTCTTCTAAGAACATTGACTAAGTGTGGAAGAAACTCCGATGCCTTGGATATGCTTGATGACATGATTTTAAATGGTATTTGCCCAGACATCCAGACATTTTCAGGCCTAATGCTGTACTTTTCACAGCTTGGGGACATAAAAACAGTGCAAAAGCTCTTTGCAATGGTTAGGCAGAGCGGTCTAGAGCCAGATGCTTATTTGTTTAAGGTATTAATCCAAGGTTATTGCACGTCAAATAGAGCTGCACTAGCATGGAGGCTCTTTGAAGACATGAAGAATTCTGGTTTAGTGCCTGACTCTGCCACCAAAGAGTTGTTAGTTAAGAGTCTCTGGAAAGAGGGGAGACGAAGAGAGGCTGCAGCAGTAGAAGAGAGTTTTGAGGAAATAAATACGGTTCTTCCACTTACATTGCAGGGTCATGAATGGACTGTCAGCTCTGCAGATCTCACAAGACTTTATAATATTTATTCTAATTCTTTTGCTTAAAATGGGGGCCAGAGTTGTCCATCGGCCTATACGATAGGTGTGAATTCCTTCGTACATGAAATCTCTGCACACATTCTTACAGGTTACAAACAATTTTTAAAAAAAGTTCGCAATTGTTTTATTGCCATGACAACAACTCCTGTCACGCATTAGTATGTGTTTTTCTGCAATGTGAAGGATTGTGGTGACAGCAATCGGAATTGGACCATAATTTAAAATCATGAAAACAATAGTAGTGGAGATTGTTTAGACGGTGAGGTTGACTACAAAAGTTTAGGTTGCTGTATTTATTAGATTTATAAATATTTGTTGTAGGCTAGGACGTGGGTTGATACTCAGAAGTGAGCCTTTATTCTTATGGCTACGAAATGCTTCGTTGTATCCACTCAATCGAGCTCTTGTTTAACGTGTGGAAAGCTGCATTGAGTCGCCTGCTGACTTATACAATTTGCAGGGCATCTAATAATTATCATTTTTTAATTGTTATTGGTTTTCTTGTGGCAATTTTCAATTCCATTTATTTTTCTTACGAAACTATTTGGTTACAAATTTCAGTTATGAATAAACAAGGGATGCACTAAGGTAGTGAAAGAAACGGTCGCGGAACAACGTTAAGAGAAACAGATACGGACGGTATATGGGTGAATCATCAATTTGATCCCTGAAATATTGTTCTCTCGTCAATGGTTCTTAGAGTAAGGAAAATTACTTAAAAAGCATTTGAAACTATGTAAGTAATGCCTTAGATGTTGAAAAAATAACATTCAAATGGGTTATTGGACTTTACTCTAATACATCAATTTAAAGAGTGAACTAAGTATTCAAAATTAGTTAAACTATTTGTTACTTTAAAGACTGTTTAGAAGGGAAGGTAACAATTTGAGGACGAAATGGGTGATTTATTTTCAAGAGTAAATGGATGATTTTTTTGATGAGCTTGTGTTGCCAAGATAAACTATATTACATCAGACTTGGCTATGCTCCATTGTGGAGAACATATAAAATGATATACAGGTTCATTACTGCAACTATAATCCCATTATTTTATATTGTTTATCTCCGATTTTATCTCTAGAATTAAATGTGTGATATGATTTTGAATCAGTGTTCGGTTAGAGGATGCTTACTCCAAAACAAAGAGTGTAAACTGCAGCTAATGACATTTTTTCCTTTTGTTTAGTCATGATTATATATTTTTTTTTATTTCATATGAATAAAAAGTGGTATTTCATTATAATAATGAAATTATTTTTTAAATTTTAAAAAGATGAAACATAAATAAAAATTATAAAAATATAGATCTTATAAGAGATTATTATTTGAGCAAAATTTGGTAGGTAGTAATGTGGTAAAATATTATAAAATGGTCTCCATTGGAGATCCTTTGAGCTCTTTTGGAGTCATCTTAAATTTTGCATTATTACACTACCCAAAATCAGTTTTGTTCCTTTGGTGTGAAATTGTTGCTTTCTATCCTTTTACCTTAAACGATAACATAATTTGATAAGCATTTTAGTTAGTCCAAAGTCTATTTTCAGTTAAGTTTTACAATGTCAAGACAATGAATTTATGGATTTTCGTATGGTGTTTAACTTTCTCATTTTTACTCAATATAAAATTTATATTTATATTTGGATTCTCTAATGGTCTTGTAAGTCAAAGTAAACCTATCCCCATCCCAAGATATCAGCAAGTTTAGTTGGTATATTGGTGTCGGGTTGCTGGCTAACATCGTGCATAGATAGAACTGGTAGGAACATTAACTGGCCGTCCAAAGCTTTGATTTGACATTACAGTACCCTATTGCCAATTTTTTATATATCATGCGCATGAACTGCATACAATTTGTCTAATTTAAATATTGACGTGTCCACTGTGTCTGGGATTCGGAGAGCCAAAAGGAAATATAGTTAAAGCTAATGAAACAAACAGGACCATATTTTTATATTAAGCCAAAGGAAATTTTATTGACAAAGAACTCTACATATCAATAACCACTGATAGTAGACTGCCTCATAACTTGCATTTGATCACAATTTCACATCAATGGCTGCCTCGTTTGTTTCTCTTTCTCTCCGTGCTCAGATTCTTTATGTTGTACTCATGTTTTTCAGTTTTATTGCAGCTCAATCACAACAAACCAATGGAACAAACTTTTCATGCCCTTCCGATTCACCTCCTTCTTGTGAAACCTATGTGACATACATAGCCCAGTCTCCAAATTTTTTGAGTGTGACAAGCGTATCTAATATATTTGACACGAGTCCTTTGTCAATTGCAAGAGCCAGCAACTTAAAGAATGAGGAAGACAAGTTGATTCCAGGCCAAGCCTTACTGGTACCAGTAACCTGTGGTTGCACGAGAAACCGCTCTTTCGCCAATATCTCCTATGAGATCAACCCAGGTGATAGCTTCTACTTTGTTTCAACCACTTCATACCAGAATCTCACAAATTGGCATGTAGTGATGGATTTAAACCCCGGTCTAAGTCCATTTACTTTGCCAATAGGCATTAAAGTTGTAATGCCTTTATTCTGCAAGTGTCCTTCAAAGAACCAGCTTGACAGAGGGATAAAGTACCTGATCACTCACGTGTGGCAGCCCAGTGACAATGTTTCCCTTGTAAGCAACAAGTTTGGTGCATCACCAGAGGACATATTAAGTGAAAACAACTATGGCCAAAACTTCACTGCCGCAAACAACCTTCCAGTTTTGATCCCAGTTACACGCTTGCCAGATCTTATTCAATCTCCTTCAGATGGAAGAAAACACAGAATTGGTCTTCCAGTTATAATTGGTATCAGCCTGGGATGCACACTACTGGTTGTGGTTTCAGCAATATTACTGGTGTATGTATGTTCTCTGAAAATGAAGAGTTTGAATAGGAGTGCCTCATCAGCTGAAACTGCAGATAAACTACTTTCTGGAGTTTCAGGCTACGTAAGTAAGCCTACCATGTATGAAACTGGTGCAATCTTGGAGGCTACCATGAACCTCAGTGAGCAGTGCAAGATTGGGGAATCAGTGTACAAGGCTAACATAGAGGGTAAGGTTTTAGCAATAAAAAGATTCAAGGAAGATGTCACGGAGGAGCTGAAAATTCTGCAGAAGGTGAATCATGGAAATCTGGTGAAACTAATGGGTGTCTCATCAGACAATGAGGGAAATTGTTTTGTGGTTTATGAATATGAAGAAAATGGATCTCTTGATGACTGGCTTTTCGCCAAGTCTTGTTCAGAGACTTCAAACTCAAGGACCTCGCTTACATGGTGCCAGAGGATAAGCATAGCAGTGGATGTTGCAATGGGTCTGCAGTACATGCATGAACATGCTTATCCAAGAATAGTCCACAGGGACATCACAAGCAGTAATATCCTTCTTGACTCTAACTTCAAGGCCAAGATAGCAAATTTTTCCATGGCCAGAACTTTTACCAACCCCATGATTTCAAAAATAGATGTATTTGCTTTTGGGGTGGTTCTGATAGAATTGCTTACTGGCAAGAAAGCCATGACAACCAAAGAAAATGGTGAGGTGATTATGCTGTGGAAGGACATTTGGAAGATCTTTGATGAAGAAGAGAATAAAGAGGAAAGGCTCAGAAAATGGATGGATCCTAAGTTAGATAATTATTATCCTATTGATTATGCTCTCAGCTTGGCCTCCTTGGCAGTGAATTGTACTGCAGACAAGTCTTTGTCCAGACCAACCATAGCAGAAATTGTACTCAGTCTCTCCCTTCTAACTCAACCATCTCCCTCGACACTGGAGAGATCCTTGACTTCTTCTGGATTAGATGTAGAAGCTACTCAAATTGTCACTTCCATCGCAGCTCGTTGATTGAGTAAAGCCAATCCAGTTTCTCAAATCCAAGATGGTATTTTTTTTACATAATGATTTCACCTTAGTCAATACTGATGAACTTGGTTTACGGGGAGTGTTCAACATTTAGTTTTTCCGTCCCTATTCTTCTTTAAAGTTTGAGGTAGAGTTGGCAAAACGAATAGCAAGTGCGGCTCACCTCAGACTAAATTTGCTAATTTCTCTGTACTTTGTACTTTTTATGACAATTGAAATTGAATCAAACAATGGAGTTGTTTATTGCATGTACAAACAAATTCAAGAGAGAAAGACAATTAAGTTTAAAGTATATGTTTCTGTCATTTCACTAAGCTCATATTTCATACCTCAATCACAATATTGCAGAGACAGAATTCAGGATTTTATTCATCCATTCTTTTTGTTGTTTGGTCACGAGGTTGGACACAAGACCCAACTGTGAATGTTGAAACTTGGGGAGGATTAGCATTAGCAAGAAGACCTTAAAAGGCTTTTACATGCAATAAAGTTACCGATAAATTAAAATGGTAGTTGCCTTTTTGGCCAATCTTAAAACAGTTAGCTAGACAATTGAGAATCTTTAGAAAGACTGTATTTATCTTAAGCATGTCATAGTTGATTTGTGTAGTGAAAATGTACTTCTTAGGGACAGATGCATTTTTAACTTAAGATGATGCATGAAGTGACTAAGCAAATTTGTGCAATACAATAATATGGCCCTAGGTTTACAATATTTTATAAAACAGCGCCAAAGAAAGCAGACTAGCTCTACCCTTAGAAGATGCTGCTGCAAGTCAACCAGTTATTCATGTAACAGGAAGGCCATATTAAATAAATAAATAAATATTTTTTATAAAATAAAAAATAAAAGTTTTCTTGTTGCTCCAATAATAGACGGAGCTACCAAACTCTAGTTGAAAAAAAAAAAAAAAGAACCAACGATAGGAATCAGTGAGAGTTGTGGGTCATGTCTCTATGGAGAATCTTGGGTAGACATTACTGCTCATACTTACTTGGCTGTGACAATATTTTATATAAACAAAGATAGATTGGGAGACTTAATTTGTAATTTACTCTCTATATTTAGATTTTTAATTCATTTTGGTTTGTATAATTGTTTTTAATTCAATTGAGTTCTAATATTTATTAAATAGAGTTGATATGATCTCTTCTATTAAATTGACATTAATATCATTTGAAAAATTATTATATGTGGATCTAATAAAAGTCTTAATTAATAATTTGATTATATATTTAAGTCTATGATTCATTTTTGTTCGGATTTTTTTTTTTTAGTGAACTAAGTTTCTATATTATTCACATAGAAACAACGTGGTTCCTTATGTAAAATAAGCATTAACATTATTAGGAGGTGACACATGTTAATCAAAATTTCTCCTTCTCCAACCCCTTCTTTTCCGACCACACAATCCCACCGATATCATCTCATTTAGATATAAGATTGCATCCTTCAAATCCAAGATAACATATTCAAGATCTTTATTGTTGTCTACTGCATCGTCTGAGATGGACATCCAATTATGACTTTTGAGTTCATTCCCAACATCCGTGGAAGACAAAACTACATGAATCCAGTTGTGACTTTTGAGTTCAACGTCTGTGGAAGACAACACCAACAAAAAATAACCAAATTGTTTAAAAAATATAAGAACTTGAGTAAAAAAAAAAAAATATAAAAACCAAATTACTAATTAAATATTTTATTGGACTAATACATAGTCACTCACCAAGTAACATGAATATTAATTTAACAGAAATGAACACATTAACCTTATTTAATAAATATTATGACTTAATTTTATCAAAAGTATAGAAACCAAAATGAATCAAAAATTTAAATATAAAAATTAAATTAATATATATATATATATATATATATATATATATGAGAAATAATGAATCTGGTGAAACCCATCCATAGACGACGAACCCTCCATGGTATGATGTTCATTTTTGTAGTCATTTCTGAATTGGAAATAGAGTTTTTCTATTTCATAATTTTGGGGAAATTCAAATTAACCAATCTAAGATGAGTCTTGACTTTTTTGTATTCAACATCTAAAAAGTCGACTTCAATGTTGTCTCTATCACATATCTTATACCACAAGAGTTGTTCTGGTGGACTTCACTTGCACAGGACTCTTGCTGTCTGGTTGATAGCACCACCACTTAAAATATTTGTGGTCTAATATTAATAAATATAAGTAAATAAGATTTTTTTTAATGTTTAATTTATTTTAAAATTAAATATATATTTATTTCATTTTTATGTTTTATGAAAGTTATATAAATTATTCTTCCAAACAAACTTTACATAAAATTTATATTATAGTCTACGATGAAATTTCGTTTGTGACATTATATATTCCGTACGATAAAATATTTATTTCACCTGCTTCAATCACCATCTCCAATATGATCCTTTCTCATTAGAGATAGAATTATTATTTAAAAATTTAATCATGTTTAAAATCATACTCCATTCATCATTTGTCAAATTAAAATCCATAGCACTTCTATCTTGAGATTGTAAAAAATGGTGAACGAGAAGAGAAAGACACTTTAAGTAAACAACCTTAATAACAAGTTTTGCCACTATAGCGCCGTATGATAGAACCATTGCCTTTTCCGGCTTTTTCCACTCCCATATATATAGTATTCCACTATTTAAGATAGCTAATAATTTTGAAGCAAAAAGGCATCTCAAATCATTCTCTACCACAGTTTGTGTGGACCACTTCCCTGGTTTTAGTTTCACTCGTGTCCATGGAAGCAATTCCATGCTATGATGAGGGAGAAGGTTGTTTCTTTAATTTTTTGGTTGTTTTCGACCATGACAAAAACCAAAATATCAGAGAATTTATTGTCTTGTTATGATATCATAAAAGAATAAGTATGCACCACACTGTCATTCACGTTCATATTTCAAAAATTACTGAAACTAGTCCAAATTATACAACTGAGTTATTGAAGATAAAACTAGAGTTCCAAACACACGAAGACTACTATTCTCCAGCATAGTTGACGAAGAAAACAACAGAAGTAAACGGAAATACAGAAAATCGTTGACTGATAGAAGCATCTTGTTTCAACTGCTGTAACATCAAGAGGCGGCTGCCACCGAAACTTTAGCTTCGTGGGACATTCATTGACCTTTCCCAACTCAGTGAAGAATTCAGGGTTCTTGACAGAGATTGCACAATTTCATGCACACTAGGACGACTTGCTGGATCATTCGATATGCAATTATCAATCATCTCAACCACAAACATACCAAGTTCAAACGGAAAATTTTCTCGCAAAGAAGGATCCACAAACTCCTTCAACCTCTCCTGGCCACTTTCCTCACCAAGCATGACGCGCAAAACATTTGACAAGTTTGTCTCGTCTTCTGTTACAATAGCAGCAACCTCTTTTCCTGTCATCATTTCCAGCATCACTACCCCAAAAGCATACACATCAAGCTTTGTAGACACAAGACCATGTTCCAAATACTCGGGAGCCATGTAGCCTCTTGTCCCAACAATGTGCCTAGTGGCAGGAAACTGGTCATCCCCTCCTTCCACACGCCTCACAAGGCTTAAATTTGCGATCTTTCCCCTGAAGTCAGCACCCAGAAGAATGTTACTACTCTTAATATCCTTGTGGATATAAGGAGAACTGAAACTGTGAAGATAATCGAGTCCTGTGGCCACATCCAATGCAATCTGTATTCTCTGCGTCCAACTCAGAAACTTCCCATCCACGTTGTTGAAGTAGATCCATTCACTCAAAGCCCCATTAGCAGCATACTCATAAACAAAGTACCAACGCCCCTCGTGGAAGCTAACCCCGGAAAGGCGTATAACATTCGAATGGTTGATTCTGCTCAGTATCTCCATCTCCTTTGTCACATCACCTTCTATCTTTTTAATTGCAGCCAAATCACCGTTAATCACACCGCGATAAACAGACCCTTTGATCCAGTAGCTAGGACTGAAGTTATCTGTTGCTCGCTTTAGTTCCTCAAAATCATACACCTTGAACGACTGAGCTATGCCAGACATGACCTCTGACAATTTTTCATTTACACTCCTTGGTGCTTTTTCCTTACCTTCCTCAAAACTCTTGGACACTACCATCGACCCATCTTCGTTTCTATTTTTCCGACAGCGTGTGAAGAAAACGACAGCACAGAGAGCTGATGTTAAGGCAAGAGCTCCTACAACAACTCCAACAACAACAAACACCCATTTTTTCTTATGATGAGAAGAGGGGGGTGATGAGGGTGATGGCGTAAGTTGAGTTGGAGAAACGGTTTGAGAACTTGAGGGCTTATCGTGAAGGGGAATTAGAAGTGTAGTAAAGGGATAGATCGTGGATTGTGTCAAAGTGAGGTTATTAGCTTCAAGAGTGGTCGAAGAGCGAACACCAAATTTGTCAGCGATGAGTGAAACAGAATCACCCCAATTCACCAAGTAGCTTAAGAGGTACCTGATGCCTTTCTCGGTTTGGTTTTTTGTGGGACAAGCACATCTGAGAGGCACTAGAAGTTTTCTACCTGGGTATATGTTTGCTGGGTTGTGGTTTTGATTCTGCAAAGCTTGACATGTTGTGAGGCCCTCGAAAGTGTTGTTAGCAATCAAGAAGTAAGTTTCTGAATTCTGGAACACATAGGATGTGTTTGTTTGATAATACTCACCTCCTGCACAGGAACAGTTGACAGGAACAAGCACCAATTTGTTTGTTTGGAAGGTGTCATTGAGGGAAACGGAATTTATTTTGGCAAGTTGGGAGGGGTCAGAACCCAATAAAGTTGATATTGTGGAGACAGAGTTGTAAATGGGTTGAGATCTGAAAGTAAGGAATGCTTCGCAGCTGTTTGCACCATTACAAGTGTAACCACGAATAGAGTTTTTGTTACCACTTCGAGGGCATGCTACTGTGCCTAAACCAATGTAAGGTTGCTGCCCCAGAATCAGAGAGAAATTGTGAATCAAAAGGGTGAAAAGGATTATGGGAGTGAAGGGAAAGAGATGCATTTTTGTTGCAGACGGATTTCTCGGTGAATGCAATAATGAACAGCTTATTTTCCTTTTGTACACACGCAGGCCTAATAATCCTAGAAATTATGTAGGACTTTTATTAAATGGTTTTGGGAGTGCATTTTCAATTTTGTTTTTTGGAATTATTTGATTGATTGATGATGATTTCTGAGAGAAGCTAAATTCTGAGAAATTACCAGTATATTGTTTTTTCTTGTTGAAGTTGACTAGGAAGTTAAAATATTTTCTGACATTGGATTGTTGTTGACTACACAGTGGATAACAGTATTAACAAAACTTGGATTGGATGATACGATTACCTTATTGCCTGTCTTATCACTTCACGGGAATAAAACTAAAAAATCAATTAAAAAGGGAAGAAAAAAGACAACTTCAATTGACTGAGATGCTGAATCAGTTGTCTGAGTTTTTCTTATGTATTCTCTTTGCGACATTGTTGGTTAACCTCTCACTGATAATATTTTATCTTATAATAACATCTTAAGCAATCCATTTTTGTGTACACTACCGCAATTTCCACCGGCTAACGCGGATATGAGCTTTGATTACTCTAAATTAAGTTTTGGAACAATTTAACTAATTATAAATTGTGTTCAAGCAACAATTACGAAGTTCAAACTGAAAAATTGAAGAACGCGTGCGTCGTTCCAAACCTCAAAACTTGGAAGCTGCTTTTATTTGATAGTATGAATATGAATGAGGCAATGGTACATAAGTTTAGTTCAGACTTCAAATCGAATATAGATTGAAAGTTGGTATGAAACTGGTTTGCGTATGTGAAATCTAATTTGAAGTTAAGTCCCAGCAAAATAATTACTCCCACCCTACCATACATCGGAAACAAAGAAACAAAGACAACGTGACCAAGATCATCATTCCTCAGACTCATAATTAAATTAAATAAGATAAATTTCTCTATAATTAAAAAAACGGTAAAATATGTTGAATTTTTCTTAACAAAAATCAACATTTTTTTTAAAAAAAACTACATAATTTATATCTATACTAAATATAAAGAGATTCTTCATTTTTTATACACAATTCTTTTTCAATTTTACTTTTAAATATTTTTTTTTAAATCTAACTGTTTTTTCTGATTTGATTTTTTTTTAAATTTAACCATTTCTGAAATTAAAATAAATTTTTATGATTAAAAACTTACCTACGAAATAAATAAAAATTATTTACAATAAAATCATAAAAATTATTTATACTTGTTATTATTATTATAATAATAATAATTTTAGTATCTTGTTATCATAATAAAAAAATATATAGACACAATGTGTGTGGTGCATGTGTTTTCATTAATTATAAATAATAAATATGTAAATATATTTTAGTTAATAAAATACATCACTATTTTCCAAAAATTATGTCACTATAGTATTGAATTATCTCAAAAGTAGGTCGCTTAATTACTTAAAATTGTAATGTATTAACTCGAATAATTTTTAATCAGGCTTATAATCTGTTGGAGAACAAGCTATTGGAATTAGAATTTTGTTATAAAATAAAGGTAATAAGAGAGACAAAGGAGAGGAAGAATAGAGAATGAGAGAGTAGGGAGCAACTTCTGGTTTTATGTGTGTCTAATTACTGATAGGACGAGTCCTATTTATAGGTAC
>Ga0214543_1007142_pt1 | contig 19389 bp, 23 predicted proteins | sample CNSS2metaG_FD_160094 | JGI IMG/M metagenome (GOLD analysis project Ga0214543, IMG submission 160094) | Root nodule microbial communities from cowpea collected in UCLA plant growth center, Los Angeles, California, USA - CNSS2 | ecosystem: Host-associated > Plants > Roots > Nodule | place: USA...
TATAAAAATAAAAAAAAAAATATATATATATATATATATATATATATATATATATATATATATATATATATATATATATATATATATATATATATATAATATACAATTATCAAAAAACAAAGAAAAGAAAACAAGATAACAAACAAAATGCAAGGTAAGCTCGTATATGCAAGAAATAATAACTTATATAAAAAGATTATCAAAAGGAATCTTCACTAGCTCCCTAAGTGAAGTCTCCTTCAACTCTCACCACCTAGATATCTTTCTCTATATGAGTTGGATACTAGTAGAGTCAGGATAGTCTCACATAACAAATCCCCTTCAATACACTTTGACTCACCCTAAATTAGCATTTCCCATTGAAAATAACTAATCTGACTATTAATATTACACCAATTTTCACAAACATTCTTACATTAACCATCATAGCTTAATACAATCATTATTACAATTTATGGTATGAAAAGAATAGTTGTATAGTAAATTATAAATCACTTCTAACAATTCAAAGTCTTCTAATGGTGGTAAAGCTTATGTAATTAAACCATATCAATACTACACATAACTCAAAGCATTAATTCAATACCTTCATTCTATTCTAATTCAATTACATAGTCCAATAATTCTCAACCCATTCTCATGATTCATAATCTAGTTCAATTATACATATCTAACCAATTGAAACTAATCGATAACTCACATAACAAGATATGTAAACCCACCCTCTCAATACCTCTCTATTATCATTCACAATTCACAATACAATAGAAATTCAATATAAACTATCAGTACAATCACATTCAACAATTAAATCTCATCATTTATTTCACAAAACCCATTTAAGAAAATCACATATACTATCAAGTTGGTCTCATTCTTTCTCAATGTTCTCGATCCACTCAACAAATTTATTTAAGAAAACATGCAAAAAAAATCAATTATATTTATAAAGGACGAGCTTCCTTTACCTTGTGGACTTTGCTTAGCAATGCTCTTTTTCCTACACTGGCTTTGTAACATCCCGTCAGGATATTACGAATTTAATAAAAATAAAAAAATAAAGAATTAATTACACAATAATTAATAATGCCTCATCTCCCAAAACACAGGAAAATTTAAAACTGTTAACATCGTATAATAGAACATCGTCTCATAGCTCATAAAGTGAAATAATGTTCCAGAGTCTCTCAAAAGTTACATAAAGTCCTCCATCGATACCGGGCGTGTGGGTGCTACCACGGCTCGAGGTTGTGCTGCAATGGGTTGCATCGCATCTACCATCCGATGTATCGCCTACGCGATCTCATCAGCCCCAGCATTATTCCTCCTCCTCCTATATGCCATAGCTTGAGCACGCCACATATAACTGTTCACATCAAACAACTTTGGTTAAGATTTCATACTAAAAGTTAGATAACACACAATGATCAAAATGATCTCACAAGCACACACGGTAAGCTCACTCCCCATAGACCCCAAAAAAATCATTTTGAAAACAAAGCTCTGATACCAAATGTAACATCCCGTCAGGATATTACGAATTTAATAAAAATAAAAAAAATAATGAATTAATTACACAATAATTAATAATTCCTCATTTCCCAAAACACAGGGAAATTTAAAACTGTTAACATCGTATAATAGAACATCGTCTCATAGCTCATAAAGTGAAATAATGTTCCAGAGTCTCTCAAAAGTTACATCACATTTAAAAATCCGAAACTAATAAACATAGTAATAAAAATCCCATGATCATCCCCTCTCCGCAGCTAAGCCTCACCAGCTCCACCTGCATCATCACCTGCTCACGTGTACCACGTACACGATCATCGCCAAATACAAGCAGATAGGGTGAGCTAACAGAAGAAACACATAAAAATGTACCAAACACACATATACATGTATAATAGATAAAACATTTTACCAATAACACAACTCTTCCTATATACCGTATGGCCACAATCATATATAATATCCTTTCCTTTCCCACAACGCTTGCTCCATTCCCATCACATGGCCACTACCATGTACATCGATACACCTCGTGGAAGACTCATTACCTTCCCTCCACATGGCCACCACCATGTATTGTAAGGTATATCAGGGAACCTCGTCCAGTTCTTTCACACGGCCACAACCATGTTAGCAGTGTTCTACATCTTCTTTTAAGTATCTCAATGTGCCTTGCTGCCACACCTATCGCCACAACCGATAGAGCACGTGCGAAAACCATGCTACGGATCACACACCGTAACGCCAGGTGAAGTTCATAAATACGAACAGAGTCCGTAACGTCCCAAGACTACCAAACTCGTCAGTGACTCACTGAGGAGGGCAATCCATAAGGATCCATCCGTACTGGCCACAACCAGCACACTCACACCGGCACACTCGCCAACCCGAGCCACAACTCAAGGTCCCTCGTGTTCATCCGCTATCCCGAGCCACCACTCAAGGAAAGTCATTCTGGGCCACAACCCATAGAATGCCACGTGCTTAACCCCTATCCCGAGCCACAACTCGAGGATACGTTCCGGGCCACAACCCATGGAACACCAGCAAGCCCACCAAGAAGATATTTTAAAAGCCATGTAGAACACCTCTCGCAAGTTTCATCTGACCTTATAAACACAGCAGGTACACCTTCCTTAAACGTACATCTTCACCCTTGCTTGCTTAAATTAAGAGCCTTTGTTTAACCACTCCAGCCCACCTCTCTTAAGCTAGGCCCCCAACCTGCGCGAGCCTCTAGAACCATTGCAGCCTACGTATTCTCGCTTAAGCGAGCTCATGCTCGCTTGGGCGAGACCCTCGTTCGCCCAGAATAAAAATGCCCCGTCTAGGCGACGAGTCCCACAACACCACAAACCTTCCCTCGAGATCTCGCTTAGGCGAGTGGGTCTCGCCTAAGCGAGACGTACTCCCACTCAAAACAACAATCATCCTCGCCTGCGCGAGTTGTTCAATCAAACCACACAATTGCACACGAATTCTCGCTTAGGCGAGTCTCACTCGCCTAAGCGAGATGAACCCTCGCCCAAACCTCAAAACCCTCCGCCTGAGCGATGTCCACAAGCACATAGAGGGTACGCATCCCTACATATCTCGCTTAGGCGAGCCTGTTGAGCCTGAGCGAGAATTGCAGGTTTTGGCATTGATTCACGCACACACACACTGCCCTAGAGACTCAAAACACGAATCAAAACTTACCAATTCATTCAACACCATTTCATTACACCTATAAGCACATTTAAACTCGAAAATATACCCCCAACCACTCCACCTTGCATACTCATATTATTTACAGAACACAACCTCAATATATACCTACATTTAGGACCAATTCCAATGCAACAGTATCCAAAACCCACAACCCCCAATTTCCCTCATTTTCAACACGTAATTCACCACATGAAAACCAGTACACGCAACAAATACGACCAAAAGCATACAAATTCGGTACAGCTCCCCTAACCTAAAATTTCCCTGCTTAAAGCTTGAAATTGAAGGATTCCTTTGATCACCAAGGACTGACCGTACCACCACTTTCCTTTCCGCTTTCCAAACTCTATTCTCTTCTCAAAAGTTGCCTTTTATAGGTCTTAATACTTGGTAAAGTAAAAAAAACGAGAACGTGATTAAATTTTGGGTCCCTTTAGCTACCCCCTTTCTACTTTAAAAAAACCAGTTCCTATTCAGCCCACAATTAATCTTTTAACAAAAAGAGTTAAATTTTGACTCACCAAGGTTCAAACCCATGACTTTCCCAATGCCAAATCAAAGCTAAACCACCAGGCTAACTTATGTTTCTTGCTAACACACACAATTCAAGCATTATCTCATACAAAAACGTGGCTCAACATATTATTAAAACAATAATAACAAAAACACACAATTGGCATACATAGGACTCGAAACCAAGTCCTCTCACACAAACAAAGTACTCTCAACCATTTGAGCTAGTACTCTTCCATGTCATACATAACATAATTTAATGTCATAAATGCACTACTCTCCCACATTTATTAATTAATTATTTATTTAATTAATTAGATTTCGCGGATCTTACATTACCCCCACCTTTAAAATTTTTCGTCCTCGAAAAAGAGAACTTACCAGTGAAAAGATGAGGGTAAGACCTCCTCATAACATCCTCCATCTCCCATGTCATTTCCTGAGTTGCCTCATCCCATAGCACCTTCACTATTCTGATCTCCTTCCCTCTAAGTTGCTTCACTTGAGAATCTAAGATTCTCACTGGTCCAACTCCCATAGTCAGATCCTCGTGCACCTGAACATCATCCTGCTCCAACACATGATTAGGATCTGCCACGTACTTCCTCAGTTGTGAAACATGGAAGACGTTGTGCAGATTTGCCAAGTGAGGTGGCAAGGCAATCTTGTACGCGATGGGTCCGATCCTTCTCATAATCTGAGACGGACCAATGAACCGAGGGGTCAACTTCCTCGATTTCAGGGCTCTCCCAATGCTTGCTGTAGGTGTAACCCTGAGGAACACATGGTCACCAACCTCAAACTCGAGTGACCTCCTCCTCTTATTAGCGTAGGATTTCTGCCGACTCTGAGTTTCCCGCATCTGATCCTGTATCACTCTTACCCTCTCAGTAGTCTGCTGCAGGAATTCTAACCCGAGCACCACAGACTCTCCATCCTGCTGCCAACACAGCGAAGTCCTACATCTCCTACCATACAGTGCCTCGTATGGTGCCATCCCAATGCTTGAATGGTAGCTATTATTGTACGTGAACTCCACCAATGGTAACATGTCACTCCACGTACCCAGGTGATCTAACACACAAGTCCTCAACAGATCCTCCAGTGACTGTATGGTTCTCTCAGACTGCCCATCAGTTTGAGGATGATATGCCGAGCTCATTCTCAGCTGCGTGCCTAAGGCATTCTGCAATGACTACCAAAACCTGGAGGTGAACCTCGGATCCCTATCCGAAACAATACTCGCTGGCACACCATGAAGTCTAACAATCTCTCTAACATATAACTCCGCTAGCTTATCCAATGACATCTTTTGATTGATTGGCAGGAAGTGAGCACACTTCGTCAATTTGTCTACAATAACCCAGATCGAGTCATCTCCTCTCAGACCGTGGCAAGTGCGTGAAAAAATCCATGGAAATGCTGTCCCATTTCCATTAGGGAATGTCAAGAGGCTCCAACGTACCACCCGACCTCTGGTGCTCAATTTTCGCCTTCTGGTATACCAAACAAGAAGCGACATAGTCGGCCACATCAGTCTTCATACCCGTCCACCAGAAGGTCGCTTTCAAGTCCTTATACATCTTAGTCATACCTGGATGTATGCTAAGATGACTCTTATGCTCTTCATCCAAGAGCATCTTCCTTAACACCCGACTGCGAGGTACACACACCCTTTCTCTAAATCTCAGGATACCATCTCTGCCCATCATGAAGTCTTTTCTCTTTTCGGTGCCTAACTCACTTACAATCTGCTGCAGTTCTTGATCTTTACCCTGTTCCTCCCTAACCTCATTAAGAACTCATTAGGATTTGCAACATGTTGCACCGTATATGATCAACACCTGTGTATAGATTCAAGTTCATATCTCGCAGTTTCTCTATAAGCTCCAACTCCTTCATCATCATAGCAGACATATGAACTCTCTTCCGACTCAAAGCGTCAGCAACTACATTGGCTTTACCTGGATGGTATAGAAGATCAAAATCATAGTCTTTTAAGTACTCCATCCAACGCCTCTGTCTCATATTTAGCTCTTTCTGATCAAATAAGTACTTTAAACTTTTATGATCACTGAACACTTGAAACTGCGAACCATACAAGTAATGTCGCCACGTCTTGAGAGCAAAAACTATCGCAGCCAACTCCAAATCATGCGTGGGGTAGTTCTTTTTGTGTACCTTCAGCCGGTGAGATGCATAAGCAACAGGTCGTTTCTCCTGCATCAACACACACCCCAAACCCTGGTATGAAGCATCGAAATACACCTCAAACATCTTGGCTGTATCTGGGATAGCTAAGATAGGTGCAGTGGTCAATCTCCTCTTCATATCCTCAAAACAGACCTCACACTCGTCTGTCCAAGAGAAGGGCTGGTCCTTCTTGGTGAGTTGAGTCAATGGACTCACCATCTTGGAGAACCCTTCCACAAAGCGCCTGTAATACCTTGCCAGGCCCAAGAAACTTCTCACCTCGGTCACAGTTTGTGGCCTTTCCCACTTCACCATTGTTTCAATCTTTGCTGGGTCCACCGAGATTCCTTGGGCTGAGATTACATGGCCTAAGAACTGCACCTCATCAAGCCAAAACTCACACTTCGATAACTTCCCTTAAAGCTTATGCTCTCTGAGCACCTCCAAGACCACTCGCAGATGATCCGCGTGTTCTTTTTTACTCTCAGAATATATCAGTATGTCGTCAATGAATACAACGACATATTGATCCAAATACGACCGAAATATCCTATTCATGTAGTCCATGAATATAGCAAGCGCATTCGTCACCCCAAACGGCATCACCACATACTCATAGTGGCCGTAGCGAGACCTGAATGCGGTCTTTTGCACATCCTCTGGTTTGACTAAGATCTGATGGTATCCAGACCTCAAGTCAATCTTAGAGAACACAGCTGCTCCCCTTAACTGGTCCAGCAGATCATCAATCCTCGGCAGCGGGTACTTATTCTTAATTGTTAACTTATTCAGCTGCCGGTAGTCAACACACAACTTGGAACTTTCATCCTTCTTTTTCACAAGTAATATCGGCGCCCCCCATGGTGATGCACTCGGCCGGATAAAGTTCTTCACAAGCAGATCCTCAATCTGCTTCTTCAACTATGCCAACTCAGCTGGTGCCATCCAATATGGTGCCATAGATATTGGGCCAGCCCCAGGGATGAGATCAATGGTGAAATCCATATCCCTGCTTGGTGGCAACTCTGGGATTTTGTCAAGGAAGACATTCGCGTATTCATCTACCACAGGAATCAGACTAATCTTCTTTGCAGTACTCTTCTTCTCCGTCTGAGCTACTATCATAAAACATGTAGCCCCTACTTCAATCTCCTTCTCTGCTTGGTTGGATGATATCAATTCCAGTCCTTCTGCATCTGGAAACACCACCCTGCATTGCCCGCAATCAATCACCACATGGTTGCTGGCCAACCAATCCATACCCAGAATCACATCTAACCCTTCCATTGGTAAGCAGATGAGATTCACCTTGAACCTGCGGTCTGCCACCTCTATAGGACATCCCACAAAAACAGACGTGGTGGATACCTCCCTAGACGCTGGTGTCACAACTATTAACTCACACGCCAGCTCTCGCATCACTAGACCGAGCCTCTTCACGCATTCATTGGATACGAATGAATGGGTAGCTCCTGAGTCATACAACACAACAACCTCCTGATTAAACAACAAACAAGTAGTCTGTACTAGGTTACCTGACTGGGCGGCCTCGGTAGTTGTCAAGGCGAATACACGACTAGGGGCTCTAGGTCGATCCCATACTGGTTTCTTCGCTGGTGCACCTCCAGCTCGTTTCTTATTCGGGCAGTGTTGTGCAAAATGGCCCGTTTGATCACAAACGTAGCACTTGCCAGTGCTACCACCACCACCACCAGAACTGCCTGAGGGTTTTGGACAATCCCTCCGAAAATGCTCCCCACCATAATTATAACACTGTAGTTTCTTAGCCGAACTATATGGCCGGTCATACGGCTTCTTCTGCTGCCGGGAATCAGAGGTAGTCTTCTGAGGTCGAGCCCCTTTGCTGGGCCCCATCTCCAGCTGCTCTACAACCTTGGCCTGCTCCACCAAGACTAGGAACTCCCTGATCCGAAGAGGTACAATAAAACGGCGTAGCTTGTGTTTCAGCCCGTCCTCATATTTTCGGCATCTCTACTCCTCGGTAACAATAGATGTGTAGAACCTGGCCCAATACTCAAACTTGTCTGTGTATGCCTGCATAGTCAGGTTCCCCTGCTAGAATGTGAGGAATTCCGCCTCTCTCTCATGCCTGGCACTGGCTGGAAAATATTTCTCCAGAAATCTCTCCCTGATGGAAGTCCAGGCAACCTCCTCGCCCCGGGTCTGCATGAGCTGCTGCATGCCTGACCACCAGTACTCTGCGTCAGCTACCAGCAGGAAAGAGACAAATGAAAGCTTCTGAGCATCTGTGCAATCGATCACCCGACAGATTTTCTCACACTCTTTAAGCCAAGCATCGGCTTCATCTGGAGAAGATTTGCCCGTAAATTTTGAGGGCTTATGTCTCATAAAGTCCTCCATCGACACCGGGCGTGTGGGTGCTACCACGGCTCGAGGTTGTGCTGCAATGGGCTGCATCGCATCTACCATCCGATGTATCGCCTACGCGATCTCATCAGCCCCAGCATTATTCCTCTTCCTCCTATTTGCCATAGCTTGAGCACGCCACATATAACTGTTCACATCAAACAGCTTTGGTTAAGATTTCATACTAAAAGTTAGATAACGCACAATGATCAAAATGATCTCACAAGCACACACGGTAAGCTCACTCCCCATAGACCCCAAAAAAATCATTTTGAAAACAAAGCTCTGATACCAAATGTAACATCCCGTCAGGATATTACGAATTTAATAAAAATAAAAAAAATAATGAATTAATTACACAATAATTAATAATTCCTCATTTCCCAAAACACAGGGAAATTTAAAACTGTTAACATCGTATAATAGAACATCGTCTCATAGCTCATAAAGTGAAATAATGTTCCAGAGTCTCTCAAAAGTTACATCACATTTAAAAATCCGAAACTAATAAACATAGTAATAAAAATCCCATGATCATCCCCTCTCCGCAGCTAAGCCTCACCAGCTCCACCTGCATCATCACCTGCTCACGTGTACCACGTACACGATCATCGCCAAATACAAGCAGATAGGGTGAGCTAACAGAAGAAACACATAAAAATGTACCAAACACACATATACATGTATAATAGATAAAACATTTTACCAATAACACAACTCTTCCTATATACCGTATGGCCACAATCATATATAATATCCTTTCCTTTCCCACAACGCTTGCTCCATTCCCATCACATGGCCACTACCATGTACATCGATACACCTCGTGGAAGACTCATTACCTTCCCTCCACATGGCCACCACCATGTATTGTAAGGTATATCAGGGAACCTCGTCCAGTTCTTTCACACGGCCACAACCATGTTAGCAGTGTTCTACATCTTCTTTTAAGTATCTCAATGTGCCTTGCTGCCACACCTATCGCCACAACCGATAGAGCACGTGCGAAAACCATGCTACGGATCACACACCGTAACGCCAGGTGAAGTTCATAAATACGAACAGAGTCCGTAACGTCCCAAGACTACCAAACTCGTCAGTGACTCACTGAGGAGGGCAATCCATAAGGATCCATCCGTACTGGCCACAACCAGCACACTCACACCGGCACACTCGCCAACCCGAGCCACAACTCAAGGTCCCTCGTGTTCATCCGCTATCCCGAGCCACCACTCAAGGAAAGTCATTCTGGGCCACAACCCATAGAATGCCACGTGCTTAACCCCTATCCCGAGCCACAACTCGAGGATACGTTCCGGGCCACAACCCATGGAACACCAGCAAGCCCACCAAGAAGATATTTTAAAAGCCATGTAGAACACCTCTCGCAAGTTTCATCTGACCTTATAAACACAGCAGGTACACCTTCCTTAAACGTACATCTTCACCCTTGCTTGCTTAAATTAAGAGCCTTTGTTTAACCACTCCAGCCCACCTCTCTTAAGTTAGGCCCCCAACCTGCGCGAGCCTCTAGAACCATTGTAGCCTACGTATTCTCGCTTAAGCGAGCCATGCTCGCTTGGGCGAGACCCTCGTTCGCCCAGAATAAAAATGCCTCGTCTAGGCGACGAGTCCCACAACACCACAAACCTTCCCTCGAGATCTCGCTTAGGCGAGAGGGTCTCGCCTAAGCGAGACGTACTCTCGCTCAAAACAACAATCATCCTCGCCTGCGCGAGTTGTTCAATCAAACCACACAATTGCACACGAATTCTCGCTTAGGCGACTCGCCTAAGCGAGATGAACCCTCGCCCAAACCTCAAAACCCTCCTCCTGAGCGATGGCCACAAATAGATAGAGGGTACGCGTCCCTGCATATCTCGCCTAGGAGAGCCTGGGCGAGAATTGTAGGTTTTGGCACTGATTCACGCACACACACACTGCCCCAGAGACTCAAAACACGAATCAAAACTTACCAATTCATTCAACACCATTTCATTACACCTATAAGCACATTTGGACTCGAAAATATACCCCCAACCACTCCACCTTGCATACTCATATTATTTACAGAACACAACCTCAATATATATCTACATTTAAGGCCAATTCCAATGCAACAGTATCCAAAACCCACAACCCCCAATTTCCCTCATTTTCAACACGTAATTCACCACATGAAAACCAGTACACGCAATAAATACGACCAAAAGCATACAAATTCGGTACAGCTCCCCTAACCTGAAATTTCCCCGCTTAAAGCTTGAAATTGAAGGATTCCTTTGATCACCAAGGACTGATCGTACCACCACTTCCGTTTCCACTCTCTACTTCATTCCCAATTGTCCTTTCACTCTCAAATTTCATCCTCCCTCTAAAGCTCTCAGAAAATAGCTTTCCAAACCCTATTCTCTTATCAAAAGTTGCCTTTTATAGGTCTTAATACTTGGTAAAGTAAAAAAAACGAGAACATGATTAAATTTAGCTACCCCCTTTCTACTTGGTCTTTACCACCCTTTCCTATTCAGCCCACAATTAATCTTTTAACAAAAAGAGTTAAATTTTGACTCACCAAGGTTCAAACCCATGACCTTCCCAATGCCAAATCAAAGCTAAACCACCAAACCAACTTATGTTTCTTGCTAACACACACAATTCAAGCATTATCTCATGCAAAAACGTGGCCCAACATATTATTAAAACAATAATAACAAACACACACAATTGGCATACATATGACTCAAACCCAAGCCCTCTCACACAAACAAAGTACTCTCAACCATTTGAGCTAGTACTCTTCCACATCATACATAACAAAATTTAATGTCATAAATGCACTACTCTCCCGCATTTATTAATTAATTATTTATTTAATTAATTAAATTCCGTGGATCTTATAGGCTTTCACTTATAGAATTCTTCTATCTACACAACAAAAGGCCTAAACAACAAATCAAGGTTTGGGATCTCAACTAGATGGAGTTTCATCAAGAATGATGAGAGACAACATGCAACCAAAAGGAAGCTTGAATGCGAGGGAAAGCATATTGATCTATACAGAAAAAACTTAAATTTGAACTCACCTAAAAGAGATATTGACCATAGGCTATGATTGGAGTTCTTCACTTGCGTACGTCACTACAATGGTGTTGGATAAAGGGAGGCCCAACCCGATGAAGGTATGGCGGTGAACGGCGGCGATAAACAAAGCTTGCCGAAGATGAGACGACACGGTCCGATGAATGTGGCGGTGGAGACGGGTAAGGATGAAAATGGTGATTGGGTCTCATCGAAAGCTAATCGACATCGGGAATGTTAGGAGTTTTGTTTGTTGTGCTCTTTCGGTGAGGAAAAAGAAACGAGACCAGTGAGTTGTGGCCGAGGAAGATAATGATGATATCTAAGGGAAGAAGATGATTCAAAGGGGATTTTCTGTTTTGAAATAAAATTGGGGGTTCTCACATAAATGAGAACTTCTTCTAAAAGTATGATGAATATAAAACTCTTTTGTTATCTACTAGAGTTCTATTTAACTTAGAAATAAAAAAATTTACATTAAACAAATGAAAATAAATTTTATCTTATAAATTGGTTTTGTAGAGTTAATTTAAATTTAAAATTTATTTTTTAAGATAATATTTTATTTATTTAGATATTTATTTGAACGAGATTTGTTTATGCGGTCTATCGTGTCATTTGTTATTAAATCACTATAAAATATTTAGTCGGGGTATCATTTGTTATTAAATCACTATCAAATATTTAGTCTCATAATGTACGTATCTTAAAATAATGAGGTGTGTTAGCGATTCCATATTAATTAAAAATATATATATATATATATATATATATATATATATATATATATATTAATTAAGAATAAGATTAATTTAAAATCAACTTTTTAAAATCATCAAACTTTCTTAACATAAGTAGTTAACAATATCTTTTTATTTAGTATTTCTGTGTTTATTTTAATGTATCATTACCTTAATTGATTCTCCTTTTGAGTTTTTTGTTTTTATTTTTGTCATCATCTTTCCTTTATTAGTGTTGGTGTTGTACAAGAGTGTATTTAGTCTCACATTTACTATAAGTTATCAATAAGAGATATTTGTAAAACTTAAAGTCACATTTATTTAATTGAGTTAAACTCAAATATAAATTTGAATTACAGCAAATTCTACATCAATTGTTGGACTAGTAGCATTCACACATGTTCTAAGACCATAGTCCTAGTATGTCTTGGAATGTTATTTTAATTGTTATAATTCCTAATCAATCTTAAGTCACCATATGTTAATTATAATTGTAATTCATAATAAACAAAAAGTTTAAAAGAATCATATTTTAGATTTTAAAAGTGCATTAAATTTTGCTAAAAAATTTCTTCTTTCAAATAAATAAATAGTTAGGATACTAAAATATACAAAGAAAAAAAAAGAGGGCAATTAAGAAAATTAAATGATTTTTTTATCTAATTGCAGAAAATATGTAAGCAAACCACTCAGAAAAAAAAGAGTAAAAACAGAATTGAGAAAAAAAAAGAGCAGAATTTTATTTTCTAATTTATAATATAATACATGAGTAAAGTTTTCAATTTATTCCTATGACGCTACAGAGTGCGAAAAAGTCTTTAGCTAATTTAAATTGGCTAATTTTATGGACCTATTGGGCAAGATATTGGTCTAAAAGAAATCAAATATTGATGAAAATATGTCAAAGAAAGTTTATATAAACAATCTATGATAGAATAATAAACATAGTATTAAGGGATTTGTTTTGAACATATAAAATAGTATAAGAATGTAATAGAGGGCCTCGCCTCACTGTGAGGGCCACGTTGGGAGCATGCAACACAGAGCCTGAACCACAGCAAACTCAGGAGAGATACGCCACCAATTAAAAAAATTCTAAATAATAATAATAATAATAATAATAATAATATTATTATTATTATTATTATTTTTGTGTGCATAAAAAACACAACACATAGCTAGATGCTAGCTACTAGCCAGCCTGCATCTGAAAAACAGCTCCAATTTCTTATCACATTCAAAGTCAGCCATACAAAATGAATTATTACTGTATAATTTGCATTGCTCCAATAGGAAGCTAAATTATGAAGCCATCTCTATTATTTTAATACCTAAGACTTCTTTTTCAAAAAATCGTTGTTTTTTCTTTCTAAATTAATTGAATGTAGTAGGAAACTTTTCTCTAAAATATTTTCACAAGTTAGCATGTTTTAGCCAAAAAAAAAGTAGTAATATTTAAAATGAATAATACAAAATTATTCTTTCACAATCCGACTGAATAATATGAAAAATCACCACTATTCTAACTTAAATACAGCAGGGATAGTCTTAAAATAACAATAAAAATTTCTAATAAATTCATCATAGTAAATGAGTGTGGATGCATCTGGACATTTATAAAAAAAAAAAAAGAAAAAAAATATTATAGTATTAGGTGTAGAAGAATCCTATATTGGGCATGATGTGTTGGGTGGGGCCAGTTTGTGGGAAGTGAGACTAAGTAGAGTCCAGAAAGGACATGCCACGCCCTCCTTAATCTGTTACTTGACATGAGAGTTGGGAGTGACATTGAGGTTCACGGGATAGCTTCCAGTTACCAAACAGAACAAGTGCTCGTAATGTAAATCAAATCTTCATCTCATAAATTCCATGCATCACCTTATCGTACAAAGAGCCCTTGTCTCTTTTCCTCACATGATCCATTTACCCACCAATATATCTCCACATACAAACAAATCACCCTACTGCATCATTTCATCATTAATAAAAAATATTATAATAAATAAATTTTAAATTAATAAAAACTTTTTGAACTTTTTTATCACAATTTTAAATCTTGTTGCAATTTCAAATGGAATAAAACATTCACGTAAAATAACTTAATAATTTCATGTAAAAATTAAAAAAGTTAACAGAGAGTATAATTATATTGTGATCAATATTATTTTTAAATTTTTGTACGAGAAAGACGATGGAAAAATTAAAAAAATCTTGTTTTTTTTTTTTTCATTGTCTCTAAAATCTTTTAAAGTGAACAATTGAATCATTTTACAGTCAGTCTCTTAATTGAATATAACCTTACAAACTCTGACTTAAACAAACAATGCTTTTTAATGCTCATTATCAATCAATTAGATCAATATAAGCTTGTTTGTTCGTAAAAATTAGGTCATTTGAGGTTGGTTTAAAGACTTAAATACAAGTAGATTTTAATCATTCTTACATTGAATGTTATTGTTCTAAAAATGCTTTTAGGTTTAAATACGATATTAATTAATACTTTTATCCTAAAATTATCTTATTTAAAGTGATATCTCATTGTGTTTATCTAGGAACAAAATGGTTAAAAACTGATAATTTGGTTTATAGTTTTCTTGAAATTAAAATAATAGTCATTTTAAAATGGAAAAAAATGTTTTTTTTTTCTATTTCTGTAAAATTTAATACTTTTGGTTGAATCGAGGGAGTATATGAGTGGTAAGACCCCCACAAAATAGGAGCCTCGAAATTGGCACCAAAAAGATGAGGTTAGGAAATTTAATCAGTGTAACAGTGGTGGTGAATGAAGGGATTGGCCACCCACTAAAAGAATTGGCTGCACTTCTAACCTTTTTTGCAAAATTTTTTTTTTTTTTTTTTTCTAGATGGTGATGGTAACAAGCAAGATGACTAAGCAGATTGTAATTAATGAGTTTGGAAAATAATGATAAAGTTCTTGACTTGAATTGTAGATACATTTCCCCATGAAAGTTGGAGATGAATTATTCTTTAACCATGCCATGGTTCATTATTTACACTAGGTTTGGTGGTCATTTTCACTTTCCAATACCTTTTAAGAGGTGACAAATATGGACTTTGTTATTTCATCATCAGAATTTTTACATTTTCTTTTTTCTATTTTAAATATAAACAAAATAAATCTGTTGACCTATATCTTTTTGTTATTCTTTTTTATTTTATAGACCGACTATGTGTATGTCAGGAGGAAATAAATATATACTTTTCATTTGTTTATTTATTTATAATACAATAGATATATTTTACTCATTCGCGTGTTTAATAGAAAATCGTTCTGTGAAAGAGGAAAACGAAAAATATCACTAGAAGTAGTGGGTTAAGTTTTCTCACTAACACAAAATCGGTTAATATTATTGTACAGGCAATATATTATAAAAAATCGTGTTATTTTCTTAATTTTTAAATAGTTTTTGTTGTTTTCTAATTTAAAATAATGTAAGAAAGATAATATATATAAATAGAATTATTGTAGTTACATTAGGGCAGGCCGGTTTGACATAAAGCACATTGTGCATGTTTTTTTGGAATTTATTGCACAATATGGTGGATGGCATTTTCAGATAAACAGTCTTTCTGTCACAGCTCCACCACATGTATTCTGGATTAGAACTTCTTATATTAGTATGTTAATTACTCAATAATTATTCTATTAGAGAAGGAAAAAAATTGAGTGAAGTAAATATGTTAATGGAAAGAGACGAAGATTTACATTAGGTAACATGGAAATTTAGGGTGCTTATGAGTCATCAAGTTTAAAGAGGTGTTGTGACGATTAAGTTTATTAAATTAGATTTGTTATAAAATAAAGTTAATAATAGTGAGAAAAATAAAGAGAAAGAGTAGAGTATCAAATACTAGTTTTTTGTGTCTTATTATTCAGGGAGAAAAGTTTCATTTATAGGTACAGAAGACAACCTAAAGGGTACAACTCAATGGTTACATATTAATGTAAATAATGTAAATATTATCAATAGTAATCAAGCTGAGTAACTTTCAGCAACTCAATGGACAATCTATCAATTTCATAACACTTCCCCTTCGGTGTCCATTAACCAACGAATGTGTCTCGTTAAAACCTTACTAGTAAAAAATCCTTTGGGATAAAAATCTAGTGAAGGAAAAAGAGTATATCATTCTTAATTTTTTTGATATAATATTCTTTTATTTCTCCTCATCATGTAAACTTTCATCTTTAAGATTTCAGAGCCCAATCTTGTGAACCAATTGCTCCAAAATTCTCCTTGGTAAGGACTTTTCAAATAAATCTTTAATATATCATTAAACAATACACACACTATTGTCTTCGTATATGGTTGTTGATTCCATTTTTCTCATGTAATGCTAAAAGTTGCATGATGTTGCTATTATGGTTTATTTCACATACCGTCATGAAATCATTGTGCCACCACATTTGAAGAAATATCTTGTTTGTGGTCAACCGTTGTGAGGATCATATAAATAACCTGCATCTACATAATTCATTTCGTTTTGAATCATTTGGATAAAATAAGTTTGTATTCAAAGTACCCTTAAAGTAACGAAATATATGTTTTACACTAATTCAATGTCTTCTTGTAGGTGAAGAATTATATGTTGCTTAACAAATTTACAACAAATACTATATCAAGTCGAGTATAATAAGCAAAATACATTAGCACTCTTATAACATTAAAATATGGTATTTTTTGACCAAGAAGTTTTTCATCATTGTGAGATTTAAAAGGACATTTATCAACATCTAACAACATCACAATTGAAATGCAAAAATGATATAACTTTTCCATATAGAACCTTTTAAGCACCTTCATTATATAAACTTTGATGTACAAAAACACTTGTATTTAAATATTCAATTTGTAATCTCAAACAAAACTTTATACTTCCAAGATCTTTCATCTCAAATTCATTCTTTAAGCAATCAATTGTCTTTGTGAACTCATTAGGAGTTCCAATGATGTTTATGTTATATGCATAAACAACAATTATGACAAATTCATTTTCCGATATTTTCATATAAATACAAGGATAAGTACCTTTCTTTTAACAAGTACTTACAAAGACAATTATATCATGTACGTCTTGATTGCTTTAGTCCATAAAAGGGACTTGTTCAATTTTATTGAATAGTCCACTTTAGAATTTGCATTGTTGGGTAAATAAAATCCTTCAGGGATTTTCATATAATTATCATTCTTTATAATATTGTTTTGCGCAAAATCCATTTGTACTCAATGAGTTTTACACCTTCAGGTGTGCATACTGCAGGTCCAAAAGCCTTTTTGTTTAACAAGCAAATATAATTTTGCTTTTACTTCATCTTTCCATTTGGCCAATCATTTCTTTGTCGACAATCTTGATCCTCATTGTCACTCATAACATTCATCGTTATATTATATGCTAAGGCATCGTCAACGTTGACTTCATTTTGGTTCCATATTATCTTATTCATGACATAATTTATTGAGATCTCATTATTTTCAACAATTTCAGGTACCTGAGGTTCTTCTGGAACCAAGGTTCTTTTGGAACCAAGGTTCTTTTAGAACCCAATTATTAATTATGTCAAATGAATCTTTTGCGATTTACACCTTCTCGATTAGGTCATCTTGTCTTTTTAACTCATTTTCTCATTCGAGGATTTTTTATCTTTGGAACCAATAAGCTTACCACACTTCAATCGTGTTATGAATTAATATTAATTCTATTTGGAGCATTAGCAGTTGGTATATATGGTTTAATAACCCTATTTGTGTCAGTAAAAACATCTGATAATTGATTGTCTAATTTGGAAATGAATTATCATTTGAACTTCGAGTTTACACTCTTTTGTACGAGGATCAAGACGAGACAATGATAATTCATTCCAACCGATAACCTTTTCCAATTGTTTTCTTTCTCCCCATAATATTGGAAAAACTTATTCATCAAAAATGACAATTGACGAATCAAACTGTAAATATGTCTCCTTTTGAAAGATCAAGATATATTTTATTATTGATTGAGAGTCTTACCCAACATATATTCTCGACCGTCTCTAAAGACTCATCATAGTCCCTTTTGGTGGGGAAATTCTATCATATACAAAAATTCTTAAAATAGACAATTAGGTTACTGAGCAAAAACCAACTGCATAATAGAGTAATTATGATAACTTGTTGGCTTGATGCAAATCAATATTGTTGCATGTAAAATTGCATATCTCCAAGTAGTCATTGGAAGATTAGCTTTCATAAGTAATACTGTTTTATTCATTATTTTACAAGTCCATTTTAGCATGAACATATGTTCTACTAGATGTTCAACTTCAATTCCAATTGACATACAATACTCATGAAATACATAAGATGTAAATTCACTAGCATTATCAAGACAAATTTTCTTAAAAGGATAATATGGGAAGTGACATCTTAATTTAACTAATTGTGCTAATACTTTGCAAATGTCTGATTGCAAGTTGATAATAAACATGCGACCATTTAGCTGATGCATCAATTAAACTATGAAATATCTAAATGATCCACATGATGGGTGCATTGGACAACAAAATCACCTTGTATTCATTTCAAAAGAGGAGATTGACTCATTTCTAAAGTTTTCTGGTGATGATCTTATTATCAACTTGCCTTGTAAACATGTATTACATGAGAAATTATTGGATTGAAGAAGTTTTTGACTCTTAAGTGGGTGTCCACAAGAGTTTTTAACTATTTTTTTGCATCATGATAGATCCAGAATGACCTAACTAATCATGCCAAACAAGAAATCCCTTTTGGATTCGTAAACTTTAGGTTTACAATGGCATGCATTTCAATTGTACTAATATAAGTTTAGTACAAGTCATAAGAGAAGATTGACAATTTCTCAAATACATATTTTATTTATTTTTATTCAATCCAATTCCATTGATATAAAGATATTTCATATCTCTTTCATTGTTTGTCTCAATATGATATCTATTTAGACAAATATCTTTAGAACTTAATAAGTTTCTATTAGACTTCTTCGTAGAAGTGTAATAGCTCTTCTAGAGCCTTCAAAACATTATTTGTGATATAAAAATAATGTTAATATTGACTTCTTGAATAACCAGACATGAGAAAAATAAATTAATAATCTTGAGAGTTTAATTCTTGTGCTATCAGAAAAATATAGTATATTTAGTTTATCCAATATTACTGCATATCAAAATGATCATATATATATATATATATATATATATATATATATATATATATAT
>Ga0214543_1007146_pt1 | contig 19388 bp, 11 predicted proteins | sample CNSS2metaG_FD_160094 | JGI IMG/M metagenome (GOLD analysis project Ga0214543, IMG submission 160094) | Root nodule microbial communities from cowpea collected in UCLA plant growth center, Los Angeles, California, USA - CNSS2 | ecosystem: Host-associated > Plants > Roots > Nodule | place: USA...
TAAAAAAAGTAAAAACAGTAAAAAAAAAAAAGGTTAAAAATTATTCGTCTCAAAAGTGTAATATATCATTTGCACAAAAAAAATTACGTAATTAAAATTGTAAAGAAAAAAATAATAATTTAAAAGAAGTGTTTGTGAAAAAAATTGTAAAAAGAATTAGTCAAATTAATACACCAATAACCAGTCAGGTTATTAGTAAAATTATTACTAACGTGAGAGAATATTGCACACAAAAATTATATAATTAAAATTGTAAATAAAAAAATAATAATTTAAAAAAAGTGTTTGTGAAAAAAATTATAGAAAGAATTGGTCAAATTAATACACTAATAACCAATCAGGTTATTGGTTATTAGTAGAAACGTTACTAACATGAAAAAATATATTTTACCACTTTAGTAACGGTTAAGTATATTAGTAAGAAACTTGGAGTTGGAGATAAAGATGAGCAGAACAAAAAAATGAAATTTATACCCCCTCACCCCACACTTGAAGGAATGTGTGATGAGGAAAAACAACCAAAACAACATAACTAATCCTATATTAGCCACAAATCAAATTTTCTTCTTTTTACTTTTATGAAAAACAATCTATTCTCTATCATCCTATTTACTATGTCACTATTAAAGTATTTCCATCCACTATTATAATTTTTTATATTTTATAGAATTTTTCTTGCAAGTTTATATAAAATTTTAAAAAAAAAACTTATTTTTACTAATTTTTCATACGAATTTTAATAAGCAAGTAATTCTTTTATAGATAATTAATTCTTACAAAATTATAAAATTCATAAATATCATTTACAATTTTTTTTTCAAAAATGTTTTGTATAAATATTTTAAAAAAAATTGATAGCAAATTCTTATAAACCATTATCCATAACAAAATTTAAGTGTTTTCTAATAAAAAAATTTCAAAATAAATTAACAAAAAATATATGTTTTTTTAATAATAATACGAGCGCCATCCTGTTTTTCCATATCATTACAACTGCAACAATACTTTATTTAGTGTTAGGATTTGCATGTTTGAAACTAGCTTGTGAACCTTTGAATAGCTTAAAGCAACTACAACTGTCTCACATTTATTCAATAAGAGTATATCAGTGGTTTTAGGAACAAAAACAAACAACATCACTTAAATCTGCAATTGCATTACTATCAAAGTTAAATGTAGTGTTAATGTGTAAATCAGGGAAAAAATCCAAGTCAGTCGTATCAACTTTCAAATTCATCAATAAAAAGTGTATCATATGAGCAAACATTATCAAAAGTGTACGTAGATGTATGAACATGATTAAAAGTATAAACCAAATCAACAACATGATTAAAAGTTCATCAAAGTTACATATCTTGTTAAAGTTAATTTTCATTTTTTATATTCTTTATTGGTATATTTATCTAATTTTATTATCACATTGTTAACAAAAATAATAATTTAAAATAAGTGTTTCTGAGAAAAACTATATAATTAATTGGTTAAATTGGTACATTAATGACCGGTGAAGTTATTAGTAGAAGTTTTATTAATGTGATGAGAATAAGTTTTACCACTTTAGTAACCACTTTATATTTATACCAACCTCTTTCATATAAGATCTTAAACATAGAACAATAATAATTGTATTGTTCTAATTACCACTTTAGCATTTGTTGATACTTAGAAGTATAGAAGCAAAGGTTATAAAGTTGTCATGCATAAAGCATTGTATCATACTTCTAATAGAATGTTGGATATCAATGATAGTATCAATAACATTTAACTGAATTTTAACCATTATTAAACCTTCACTTAATTATCCGTTGTTAGATTTTATGTTTGTAAGAGCTACGTGATCAAACTATGATACAATGATAAATATTAAATAGTTATTTTTATTTTGTGTTTTATTTCATCTTTGTTTTCTCTGGTTTCTCCTGTTAACTTACAATTTATGTTCTATATGAATAAACTTTAGAAATATTGAATAAGTTAACTAAGTAAAAAAAGTTAAACATTATATTCTCGTGAAGTTTAATATATCATTTGAACAAACCTGCATAAAGCAATAATATTTAACTAAAATTGTAAAAAAAAAAAAACTAAAATATTGTATTTTTTGTAAAATATGATATGTCTTTTGAATAAAATCGCACAATGAAAAAAAATATGTAATTAAAATTGTAAAGAAATAAAAGTGAAACATCATATGTTTCTTGAAATATGATATATCTTTCAAACAAGACCGCACAAATAAAAAAAATTGAATAAGTTAAAACATTAGAGTAAAAAAAAAGTTAAACATTATATGTCTTAAGATGTAATATATCATTTGATCAAATTCATACAAAGAAAAAATATATAATTAAAATTTTAAAGGAAAAAAGTGAAATATTGTACATTTAGTAAGATACGATATATCTTTTGAGCAAGATAATACAAAGAAAAAAAAATGTAATTAATAAAATTGTAAAGAAAAAAAAAGAAATATTGTATGTTCCATGAGATGTAATATATTTTTCAAACAAAATCGCACAAACAAAACATATTTCAAAAAATAAAAAGGAAAATGATATGTTGATGTACAAAAATTGATAGTTGAGCTTACAAAGTTACGCGGTAGTGATTTTTTTATTTCATTTAATTTTTAATAAAAGTCCACGTTGGCTAAGGAAGGAAATGGTTTGAAACAAAAAACAATTCGACTAAAGTTAGCCATTCAACCAATACCACTCTTGTGTTACGAACGACACACAAATAGCAACAACAAAAAACTCAATTTAAAGCAGACCCAACAAAATTAAAATTATGTTTAGGGATTTCAAAACTTACGAAAACCGAGCTTCCATAACATTTAACAACCTTTCAATAGTAGGGTTCCAACAAAAAATGACTCATTTCCACATCAATGGATACAGACGACGAACCAATGGTGCTTTCATTCAATCAGTATACACATACCGTTAAGACGAACAACAACAACAACAAAAACAAGAAGAGAAACAAATAATGAAAGGGTTTTCCAGAGAAATAGAGGTTCAACACTCTCTCGTGAGATTGAAGAAGACAAAAGGTTGAAAAAAGAAGGAGGAGGAAGTTGAACTGCAAAGCTTTCCACATAATCATTTTTGTTCAAACGATCTTTGATTTCAAACCATTCCCTTCCTTAGCCAACGTCTACTTCCATTAAAAATTAAATAAAAAAAATCACTATCATCACGTAATGTTGTAAGATAAGTTAACAACGTATCATTTTCTAAATGGGAAATGATACTTTAACCTGACTTTTTTAACCCGTTTTTTACCCGCTGAGGTGTCAGTGGTACATGAAATTTTTTAAATTGTTTTTGAATTAAAACAAACAGTCGTGATTTGGCGGTTCTAAGGCGTTTCTGACGAAGTGTGGTAGTGGGTAAAGTATTGTGAGGCCCGCGTGCGCGTGAGAAAATCAAATCCAAGCAAGCGGTGTCGAACACATGTTCTAGAAGCGGTGGTGGTTTGATGCAACCAACTCATAATCTTCTACAAAAAATCCAAACTTGGTAGCGGAAGAAGAACGACAACCACTTGGGTAGCGGAAGAAAAGAAGAGAAGGAGGCTATAGTATTTTTTTCAGGTGGGATTTTGTTGTGGTGTTTGTGCGCGTGCGCATCAGTAAGAAGAACGAAACCCTTGTACAAAAAATTCGAACTTACGTACAGAATAAGAGGAAGAAAAAGGTGTGGAGTGAAAGAAAAGAAGAGCACGACATCGGCGGTTCGTTTTCAACGCAAGTATTGAAGCGGAAACCTTGTGCTTTCATCCATAGCATTCTTGAAATGAATGGTATAGTGTGAAGCGTGGGTGGTATGAGACAAGATTCACAGTTTGTGGTGGTTAGGAAAAATTTGGGGTCGGTCGCAAACCCTTCGTGGACCCTCGAAAGCCCTTCATGGTTGGTGGGTCGAAAACTGACTAGTGGTGTTTTTTTTATGAATGCCATGTTCGTCGTATTAAATTAGACAAGCAGCTAAAGCATTATAATGTTTCTTTTTTTATGCAAACCATTGACCTGGAAGGTGGAACAATACATAATTTCTTCTGTAGTTGTTGTTGGTTGGTTCGTTCTTGGTCCCGTTGCAGTTATTGGGGTACATTGTTAGTTGTGTTGTTGTTGGTTGGAAGTTTGTCGATTTTGGGTAGGAATTGATTAGTTATATTTCATAATGTGTTGATGATTTAATGATGTAGGATGTTGTGTTGTAATATGCGATTTTATTTGATTCTTTTCTTATTCAAGTTTTGATTGTTGTGAATAGATTTGATTAATGTGGTTCTTATTTCAGTTTACAAGACATGAGTGAAGATAGTGGGCGGAGTGAACATAGCAATGTTAGTGATAATAGTGAGGGGAGTGAAGGTAGTGACGTGAGAGGATTCAGTGATAGTACTGAAGTAAGTTAGTTTTAGGATACAATGTTTATTCATATTGAATTGAAAGAATCAATTGTAAATATTGGTTGTGTTATTTTATTTTGTAGATTTTGTTCAGACATTCTTGTAGGACGACATATTTATGTTTATTGAATAACACCTTAAGTGTGGAGCAAAAGTTATGTATCGAAAGAACACCATTTTGGTGGTTCACTTTGTTGAATAATTTTGTTAAGATAAGTCGAAATGTTCTTAATTTTTATGTAATTTATGAATAGAAAAAAGAGGTAACTTTTTACTTAACTCTATAATTATGCCATTTAAGTTTTTAGATATATGTTTAGGATTAGGATTGAGGATTGTTGGAGACGTACTTGCATTGAAAAACGAACCGTCGAGGTCGTGCTCTTCTTTTCTTTCACTCCACATCTCCTTCTTCATCTTATTCTGTTCCCAAGTTCAAAATTTTTGTACAAGGGTTCCGTTCTTCTTACTAACGGGCAAGTGCACAAACACCACAACAAGATCCCACCTGAAAAATTCTGCCACCAAATTCGGATTTTTTGTAGAAGATTGTAAGTTGGTTGCGTGAAACCACCACCGCTTCTGGAATATGTGTTCGACACCGCTTGCTTGGATTTGATTTCTGAAAATTGAAGGAATCAAATTTTTGGATTTCGTTAGTACATTTGATTTCCCCACACACACGCGGGCCCCATAATATTTTATCCACTGCCACACTTCGTCAAAAACGTCTCAGAATTATCGCAATTGTTTTTTTTAATTCAAAAACAATTTAAAAAATTTCACGTACCACTGACACCTCAATGGGTTAAAAACTTTAGTTAAAGTATCATTTTCCAAAATAAAGAATATGTAACAAGATCACTGTAATGTCATATAAATAACAAAAATTAACAAGATAACTGCAGTTAAATTCATCACCTGTTCAACGAAGTGATATAACGAGATAACTGTCATGTCATCTAATAACAGAAAAATCTAACAATAAAAATTTAATTAAAAACTTTTAAAATTTTAAAGGCTGTGTGCATGATAAAAATTTAATAAAAACTTGAGTGAAATTTTTTAAATGCATCCGAATCCAACAAGATAATTAAGTCTGACAATTTAAAAGGTATCATCTTGTCTTGAAACCAAACAATCAATATGCCCAAACAAACAATATGTTGAGCAGTTTGCTACCCAACAGTTCAGATTTATCCACATAATACAATTTTCAAGATATGTAAGGTCTTCTGAAAATCTCAGATGAAATTAAGAAATATATTTGCATTGTCTAAGAAGATTGATATTTATTGTTGATTCAGTGGCAGATTCTCTCAAAGGTGCACGTGCATCTCAGCAACCGAATCTCCTCTCAGTTGATCAAAGGAAAACTTCACTTAACAAGGTACCAAATATTGATCCCTTCCCTTAGTTTCATCTGCTATACCAGAGTGCCAGAAACAAATTAACAGATTTTTTAGCTGAAACAAGAAGAAGGGTAAATCTGTATGAAAGAAAACATGGATTTGATCATCTTTACAAGAAAAAAAGGTTGGGAAACTGAATAATTTTGCAAATAGAGGGTTTTCGCAATTCATTTATAGTTGAAAATCTGCAGAACACCTTTTTTTTTTCTTTCTAGTCACTCTTTTTTATTGCGTTGCACGAGATTATTTTGTTTGTTCAAAGGTGGTTTAATCTGGATCTCGTAATTAGCAACCTTTTAGTGCCTAGGTTTGATTTCTGCTGCTCGCGAAGGGATTACCCCTGGGCTGAGAAAGGAGAAGAAAAAGTACTTGGGTTTGATGTAAAAAAGAAGATAAAGTATATGATTCTCTACTTTTTATGCGTTTTTTAATCTTCAAAATTTACAATTTGATTGTTCAACTATTGATCTCTCAGATGTACAAAGGGTCTGATGAAAAACAGTATGTAAGTAATAGGAAGAAGGTAAAGGCTGCACATCCTCCAACCCCCTTTTTCCTTTTTAACTTGCAATTGGTGAACTTTATCATTTATAGGACTTTCTATGGCAGGTTAGAAACTGTGATGTTGCAGAGAGCAGTTTTCAAAGGTAAGAATATAATATTCAACATCTTCTACTTCGTACTTCATCTTTTTAGGATTTAGGGTTTAAGAATCATTTTTCCGAGTTTCCCAGAACTTCCTCAAGCCTGCACAGATTGTAGGTGTTGTTAGAAACATAGAATATAATATCTTAACGTACAATATTAATTGGTTCTGCACGGATTAAATGCAGCATGAGTGTTGATGATGTGGATCCATCTGGGGGTTCATCATTCCAATTAAGAAATTTGAGTTGCTGCTCATTGGTTTGTAAACCAAGTGCTTCTAACATAGCCAACAGATACTTCATGCTTCACAAAGTAACTCAGTCCTGGCCTTCCCCTGCCTTGTGTTTTGTGGAGAAAGTGCCTCAAGATGCACAAAGTTCTCATGTTACAGTTTTTAATTCAGGTGATGGATCCTCAAAATCAGATAATGAGTCAACCTCATCTAAGAGCATGCGGGATGTTCATATTGTAAGAACTAAGAACCACTCATGCATTTCTGAACCTATCTCACTGAACTTCAAAACTGTCTATTTTCAAATTTTTGACACTGCTGGACTGATACTTTATGTGATGAACATCATAGAGACCGTTGACGTTTGCAGATTACTTATGTTTAATAAGTATTCGTTTTGTGTTTTCCAGTCAATGCGGTTGATGGAGGACTTTCTAGATCTTGCTAAAGAAAATACAGAAAAAGATTTGGAAACTTGTGGTATACTTGGTGCCTATCTTGTAAGAATCATTGTAAAACCATAGCTTCGTTGTATTGGGCTTGTCATCATAGAGTCTGTATGAATATTGTTGGAAGTCTGACAATGACTGTATATGCCTCGGCATGAGAGATGTGTATTGGAAGTCCTAAATTGACTAAAAATAACATGATTTAATAATATATAAGTAGATGTAAATTTCATCTTATAAGTAAATCTTGTGAGGTTGAATTAGGTTTAAAATTTACTTCTTAAGAAAATACATAGATATTGAGCATGTGTGTTATCATTTTTCTTGTAAAATAAGCACCTTTTTTTTTCATTTTTGCAGGTATTAGTCTCAACTTATCAAGATAATGGGAAGCTAATAGAATATAAAACTGAATCAGAAAATATTTTGAAAAACTTAGCTTCTCGCAAAATTAGCTGCTTCTTTTAAAAGAAAATATTGTAAGCAAACATAAATTAGCTTCCACGTTTTAAAAAATATCTAAACATAATCACTAGAATCACTTTTTTTAAAAGAATTTATTACTAATTGACTGTATACATCAGATTATCTAGCTCTAATAGATTATGTTATTATCAGAACATTTCCACTAAAGAGCAGTGAGTCATACCTCCTGCAGAATCACTCATTATTTTGTGTCTTTGTGTACATTTTGAATATGCAAGATTATTTGTTAGTACTTTATATCTTGTATGATTGTTTTCAATTATTTGTTAATGGTATTTAATAGATTTAGATCTGCAAGATGGTGTGTTATGGAAAAGAAATGAAGAGCCTTATTTGATCAAATGCATTACAGAATTTGAAACTGCTACATGATCATATCCTTCAATTTTCCAGGAGAAGGGAACCCTCTATATGACTACTCTGATTATACCAAAGCAGGAATCTGCTTCGAATTCTGTTAGTATCTGGATCTCAGCCTTACATTCCTCTCACCTATGGATTTAAAATATTTTGGTACATATTTCCAAGAGGGCATGATTTTATTCTTAATTGTTTTTGTTGCTAACTTGATAACTGAATCACAGTGTCAAGCTACAAATGAGGAGGAAGTTTTCAAAATTCTAAATGAAAGATCCCTTTATCCTGTTGGATGGATTCATGTATGTCTTCCTATCTTTTCACTAATGCTAATTAAGAGTAGAGGTTTTTTTCTGGTTTGATTTCTCTAACCCTTTTCTTCTGAACACTTTCAGACTCATCCTTCTCAAAGTTGTTTCATGTCATCTGTCGATCTTCACACTCAATATTCCTACCAGGTGACTGATCCAAGTATTTTTGTTATTAATTATGATATGTGAATCTGCATTTTTCTTGTAAAAGCATTTCTTTGTTCAACTATTGTCTCCTTGTATCAGCATTTAAACTATGATCTCCTTTAAGAATACATATTACTTTTATCATCGAAGTTTTCATTTGCACCATGGTTGCATTAAATAGTTGACATATTCAAATATAATTTGTAGTCTTTATATGATGGCAACATGTGGATACTTAATTCTTTCTGTGAAGTTGGATTGTATATGTGTGTATTAGGAAAGTACAATTACAAAAGTTTTCCTTTGACAAAAGAACTTAAAATGGTTTGTAGGTGATAATTATAACCAACCAAACTATTTAAACTTGAATGGATATTTACTCTAAGTATAGTCTCGTTCTATTTTCTTTTTCCAGACAAATTTTGAACTCACAGTTTGGTGTTATTTTATCAGATGATGATTCCTGAGGCATTTGCCATTGTCTTGGCACCAAATGATAAATTAAGGTCTACCTACTGTATTGTACTTAAATTTTCTATCTTCTTTTCTTGCCTTCTCTTTTTAAAAGTAATTCCTTACTCCAATAATTGCATCCAACTTTCATTTTTAGATAATGAGGAAGGTGAATGAATGTAAGATATTTTGAACAAAACCAGACTATATGTTCCTCTGAATCTGATTTGGATTATAAAAAAAAACCTATTATAAATCCTAAACCTATTGTTCCTATGTTGTGTCTTCAAAATATCACGATGACCATTGATTTTAAAACTTTAAATCACATTAAAAAATTCTTAAAGTACTAACATATTGTATTTTTAATACTCAACAAAGAAAAATAGAACAAAATCCAGTAGAAAATCTGAATTCTAAAAGTACTTGTGCCTGCTTCTCCTTAAGCACAATAACAAGCCTAATTCCAATTACCAGAAATGGTATATGATAAGATATCTGGAAACTAAAATTTAGTAATTTTGTCCAGGAGCTGTGGATTATTTCGTATAGCCGACCCTGAAGGAATGAGTATTCTGAAAAATTGCAAGGAGACAGGATTTCATCCACACAAAGAACCAGATAATGGCAACCCTGTGTATGAGCACTGCTCCAATGTGTACAGAAACTCTAATCTAAGGTTTGAAATCTTTGATTTGCGATAAAATTGACATTGAATACAACACTGTATAATATGACAGATTCAAGTGTACTGAAAGAAGAATCCTGATACACAATAATTACGTTTTGTCTAATGTAATAAGGTCGGCTTTGTACCCTCTTGCATGTTCATACTTATTTTGGATTCCAACAGTACACATTAAATTGAAAGATTAATGATAATTTAATGAAGATTTATTTGCTTTCTAGCTCCTTGTCACAGAATTCATTCACTAAGTTCACTTTGAATTCCAGAAGGTTGAAGTTTCTGCAATAAGTCATCACACAAGTTAGATCAAACCAAGGTCCAAATCATTTAGTTGTGTAATTAATTGTAAGAAAACGTAAAATACTATAATATAGAGTCACATGATCATTTAGTTGTAATTCACTACTGAACACCGTTTGTCACATAAAAGTGGTCATTTGCTGCTAAAGGCATTTTTCAATCTTTAATAAAATATAAAACGAAATTGACACATACTTTAATTTAAAACTAAAATATAATTTTAACCAATAATTAAAAAAAATATTTAATAAAAAATATATTTACAAACTATTAGATCCAACCTATCATATTAAATCTGTGTTATTAGTTCCAGACATGACTTAATGGATACTTTAGATTTGCCTAACCGAAACCAAACCAAGGAGGTAATCAATAACATTTTCTTTTTCACTCTTGATTTCTTAATGAATATCCCGATACATAGGTTAGAAAACCCTTATAAAAGGTACATGTTTGTAGCTTTGAACTTACACGGATAAATTATTTTGGGACGCGTAAACAATAATGCACCAAGATAATTGTTTTTGACATAGGCATTCAAAGTACGCATCCTACCCCTCATGTTATGGACGAGTTTCTTAAAAAGTTCGGAGGTAATTAGGTTGTTATTTCCTATTGCTTGTTACTTGAGAAATAAGCATGTCCTACATGAAGATTGGAATCTTCTTCCTTTCACAACACAAGAAGAATCATAGGTGACGTCATATCCGCGTATCGTGATTCGCTTCTTCTGTTGCAACTTCCACGATTGTACTGTCATATGCAAATAATTTTATCGCATAAACAACTATTATATCATATATGCACTCGTGGAAAGATATATTAATTTAAATAAAGTACTTACACTTTCGTTGTGATAAAAAAATAAATAAAGCTTCTTCACCAGTCTCTTTATTAAATATTAACAAGATTTTCTGACTAATAATTTATTAATAAATATTACTTAAGGCATCCGTAGATATCTAGAAAAAAACTATTCTATAAAAACTTACTTAGATTCTAAAAGAAAGGGAGAGAGATCTGAAATTTCTCGTTTATTTATAGTTGAAAGCAGAGTATACAAGAGAGGAAAGGTGAGAAGAGACAAATAAAAAGAAGACAGAAGTAGAGAAAGAAGGGTTAAGAGTTTTTAAACTCAATAATTTAAGTAATCTCAATAATTTCAACTATTCATCTCAAAACTTTTCATGGGATGTCTTATTTAAAAAAAAAAAATGATTTTTACATTAATTTTTCTCCACCATCGACATTTACTTGAAATTTCCAAATTCAGTTTCTGCTCTATAAGAAATGAAAGGCAAAGATATTGCTCTGTGTGTGCGTTCTCTTGGTCTTGTTTTGTGTCTTCAAAAGCATTAAGTACCAATTAAATTTTATAAAAAATAAATATATAATTCTATGGTTAGACAGAACAAATTATTATCATATTTGCAGATATGTTTAGGTACACATCACTATTAATTAGTTTAGGTGCGCGGGTAATCTCTGAGAATTATAATAAAAAACGAAAATTAATGTTTTTGGAAGTCAAAGTTTGTGTATTTCCCATTGGGGTTGTCACTGATGGTTCTGTGTTTACATTTATGCTGCATGCAGAGGGTGGATCCACCGACGTTTTCGACAGATCATTCATATTTATTATGTCTCTGCTTTAAGTGGTTGAGACAAATATCCTCAAATAAATTATAATGTGTCCTTCTAAACAGTTACCTATCTTCATTGCAATTCTCTGCTTATTATAATCGTTAACGAAAAACAGTATCGTCGGCAGGCACAAAAGAAAAATAATATTGCTGGTTGTTATCTCTTTCCACGAAAAAATATAGTAAGTCCAAAAATCTGAACTCTAGAACATTAATTAAATTATAATTACACTATAGCAAAGAGATAATTAATTTCCTAGTTAGGTTGGAGAACTTCAAACAATTATTTACGTACAAATCAATAAAATTTTTGAATCAATGAGATGAGAAAAAAATGATTCTCAGTAAGGATGAACATTCCTGCTCAATCCGTGGGAATTGGCGAAGAACCCGAACAGATCTTGCCGGTACGGCAAGTAGGACTTGCGTTTATCGTTCTCTTTCCTTGCTCTGTTCATCACGTAATGTTTCTCGTGCGCAGACGACGCTGCGGTTTTCCCCTTCTTCACCTCAACCTTCTTCACCACCACGTTTCTCGCCTTCTCCGCTGGCTTCGCCGCCGGCGCGTGGTTCAAGAACACGAACGTGTCCTTCCCGTCGCTGTTGCTCCGCAGTTTCACCTCGCGGAATCTCCACAGCTTCGAGAATCCCGTGGAGTTGCTCTTCACCGCAGACTTTGGATTCCATTCGCAGTAAGATCCCTCCGGCGGCGGGGCTGTCATAAGTTTGTCCGTCTCCGAAGGTGACGGCGACGGCGACAGAGACTCTTCCGGATGTTCGACGAATAGAGTTAGCGGCGGATGGACGCCGCCGTCGTAATCATCGGAGAAGAGAAGATCCTGGTTGAAAATCGGAAACAACGGACGAATCTGGCCGTTGTCGAAGGCGTCGTCGGCGGAGATCGGCGATCCGTCGGAATTGACAAGCATGAAGCTGAATTCCTCCTCGTCCTCTTCTTCGTCTTCGATTTGTTCTTCTACCTCACCTTCGTTGTGCTCTTCTTCGTTTTTGTGTTCATCGATTTTGAGCTTTGCATTGAAATCGTGTTCGAACTTTCCAGAAGGCTCGGCGAACTCGTGAGAAGAATCCCTAAACACGGAGGGCGAAGGTGAGCGCGAAACGGCTTGCATTTTAGTGAGTGTGCTGCGTTTTGCGTTGAGTTTTGTGTGGTGTTTGGTAAGAAAACCGAAACGACGGTTACAGAGAAGGTTTTTGGAGATGCAGATATTTGGTTGAAGGGTGGGAAGGTGAATGGTTGGGTTTATATATAAGGGGGTGTGAGATGGAGGGTGTTGGAATTGTATTTGGTCTTTTGAATTTCAACTTTCAATAGTTTTGGCTTTTTGCGTGTTTTTTTTTTTTTGAGTGTTATCACACGTCCCACGTGGTTGTTCGTTGGTGGAGAATGAAGAACACGTAGACTCTGCTCTTTTTCGTGGCTACTTCGAGAAGGGAATTCCGAATGAGAAGATTTGAAGTCCAAATTTGAAAGGTTGATATTGTTTTTGAAAGGATGAATATTTAAATTAAATTTGTGCATGACTGGTATTGACGATGCAGAGTTCACGGGTTATGTAATGATAATTAATGGAAGTGGCAGTTGCTGATCTCAGTGATGACTTTTGGTTCACTAACTGGTGTTGCGTAATTGCTGAGGTGATTTTCTTGCTGGTGAAGCTTGTGAACTATTTATTGCCTTAATGACAACACGCACGAAGGGTTTAAAATATCCTTACCTTGCGTTTGGATTGGATAGGATTTTATTATTATTTTTTTAAAATTTGAAATATTTTGTCATTAATTACGTTCTTTCGGTAGAAGTTTTAAAAAAGTTGAAATTGTCGAATTTTGTTGAAATAATTGGATTATTTAAAAGTAAAGAATTTCAAATTTTACCCCAAAAGAAAATAAGAATTTGAAATTTTTTTTATTCTCAAATTTATATTTTAATTTTCGTATTTTGGGTTAACTTAAGTTTCAACCGATTTCGATTGATTTAACTCAATTTGGCATGACCTTGATGTCTCAACTCAATTCGATTTGACCAAACCTAACACAATTTCTTTCGGTCCTACCTAGGTCTAACTCAACTTGACTTGACAAAAAGACTACCCTAACTTGGATCTCAGTTAACTCAGCTCAACTATGTCCAATATTGACTTAACTTGACCTACGTCTAAGTTGACTCAGATCTATTAGAGTAGGCCGAATTCACTCAATAAAGCTCAAGGCAACTCGACTTAGGCCAACTTGATTCGAACTAGGTTGGGACAGGCTCTACTCGACCTAGACTAGCGTAGACTCAAATTGACTTGGTTTGATCATAATAGACTCAACCTAGTTTTGATCGGACTTGAGCCCAGTCCAACTTGGTTGACCATTATGACTTAGGTGAACATTGGCATGCCCTACTTTACTTGACATGGGCTTGGTTTGGATCTTATTGACTTGATCCCAAGCCAACTTGGCTCGACTTGATCAGCTAACTCAGGTCAACTTGACTTGATCAAGCTCGAGTTAACTTGACTAACTTGACTCAATCGTGCATGAACTGATTGGACTCGACTAGGCTCGAACCAACTTGACTTGACCAGGCTTGGGCCAACTCAACTCAATTTGGGTTCGGTTAATTTGGCTTGATCGTGCCTCAAGCCCGCTAAGCTTAACATAGGTCTAAACACACTTGACTCAACCTGGGTTCGATTAACGTGTGTGTGTGTGCGCGCGTGTGCGCGTGTGCGTGTGTGTGTGTTGTGTGTGTGTGTGCGCGCACGCGTGCGTGAGTGCGTGCGTGGGTGTGTGTGTGTGTGTGCGTGTGTGTGTGTGCGTATTTTGACAATTATTTGATATTTAAATAGTTTTTGGAATTTGATGGTAATTGAAATATTTTATCTAAACAAGAAAATTAAAATGAACTAAATTTGATTTTGAAATGCCTTATCCAAACAATACATTTGAATATCTTGGAATTTATAAAATTCTTTATTCAAACACAAGGTTAGGAGCTCATATCTGTGTGTGTGTGTGTGTGCGTGTGCGTGTGTGTGTGCGTGTGTGTGTGTGTGTGTGGGTGTGGGTGTGTGTGTGTGTGTGCGCGCGCGCACGTGCGTGGGTGCGTGCGTGGGTGTGTGTGTGTGTGTGCGTGTGTGTGTGTGTGCGTACGTGTGTGTGTGTGTGTGTGCGTGCGTGCATGCGTGTGTGTGTCTTAATTTTTGACAATTATTTGATATTTAAATAGTTTTTGGAATTTGATGGTAATTGAAATATTTTATCTAAACAAGAAAATTAAAATGAACTAAATTTGATTTTGAAATGCCTTATCCAAACAATACATTTGAATATCTTGGAATTTATAAAATTCTTTATTCAAACACAAGGTTAGGAGCTCATATCGGCACACATGTCTACTTATACAAATTAAATTAAAACCGAGTGAACTTATTTTAATTCATTTTAACCTATATTTTATTATTCAAATGTTTAAATTTATCCTTGTACAATTAAAATGAATTGATTTGTCTCAACTTATCTTATTTAGGATAAGTTAATAGAGTCAAAGCCAATCAGTTTGATTAATATGGGTCAACTCATTACGGGTTAAGATAAGAATGAGTTAATTTTGATTTGATTTACTTTTTGGTAAGTCAAAAATTTTGTAGCTCAGCTTGGTCTCCACAAGGTCGTGAATCAACTCACTTAAAGATGTTTTCTTGTCTCTGTTTATATATTTATTTAAAATCAATGTAGGCCTATTTATAACATTATAATCAACATGCACCAATTTGACAAAACGTTAAATTGAAGAGTAACTTTCAATTATTCGATTTATTAGATTTTGAGTTTTGATAAACCTCCTTTTTTAAGCAATTCATAAAAGAATAAATCATGCAAAAACCTATGAATATCTCAACGAACATGATAGTTAATATAGGATCTCACCACCCATCAATGCACGATGTTCTTCTTAAATTTATTGTTATTCTAGATAACGAGGATATTATAGATTGTGAACCGGATTGTGAACCATATTGGGTTATTAAATATTATAAATATAATAATGAAAAATCAAAGTGTATGGGCAAACATGTAAAATGAACATTTACACCATTCAAATATTATAGTTTCTAAAAAGATCAAGTTATCAACCTTTATAATTAAAAATAGTAAATAATTGTAATAAAAAAGTTATGTAAACAGTGATAAGAATTATTGTTAGTGGATGATGAATCAACTCACTTGTAATCACATTTAACTTATGGGTTAAACAAATCAAGTTTAATTTAACTCACATTAAAAAATAAAAAAAATTAAACTTTTTTCAAATTACTTAAACATGAAAGATGAAAGTAAGGTTGACTTATATGTTTAAACTCATTTTAACGTCTATAAAGTGAATTAACTCATTTAAACATATCTTAATTTTCGATTGTTTTATATATTTAATACAATACATTTAGATTGGATTGATTCGATTAAACATCTATACTATTATATTTATACAGAGAAAATGTTACTTTTTCTGTGATCATATTTTAATTTGTTAATTTTATTCTTTAATAAATAAATAAAATTATTTATTTATTTAACAAAATAAATAATTGAATATTTTCTTTTATTTTAAATAAATTAATAATTGAATAATCAAGTATATGGATAAAAGAATATATATATATATATATATATATATATATATATATATATATTTAAATATTGGTATATTTAATAAATTAGTTATTGTTAGATTATATGTTGGATTTTTTGCTCTTTAATTTAATTGTAAATTGACCATTTATTAACCGAGATGTAGTGATTGACTGAGGTACCTAATGTTTTAGTTCTCTTCTCTTGGTAAAGAAAGTGTAGGATGGAGAAATATTGATTTTTATATTACATTGAACAAGATGAGAAATATACCATAGTTTATTCCAGTACGAGAACTATGCACCAAATAAACATTGTGTAGGAGTTTTTATCAATGCATGGTTTGTGAGCCAAAGAGAATATAGTATGAATTAGAGACTCATTCAACTTTTTTCTAGAAGTCAATCACCGAGGTAACGCGTTGATTAATCAAGTTCTTCAGATTCAAGCAAATAGAAAATGGTATTATTATACAGAATACACTATCTAAGATGTGCATACACGTGCTTAAACTTCATATTAATCAATAAAATGTTGTGGGAGAAACTTAATACTTCTTATATAAATAATGCTGACCCAATATTTTGTTGCGAATCATGGTGTCTTCACTATTTTGGTACTTCATCAACATCTTTAGACGTTCAACTTTCATTTGTTTTTTCGTAAGTAACTTTAATGTTTTAAATATTAACTTAAATAACACGGTTAAAAATAAACCGTAAAATTTAACATAAAATTAGGTCGTAAGATTAGGTCGTAAGATGTTTATTTTTATATGTAAATTCGTCTTAAAGATTTTTAATATACTTATGTAAATTTATGTAAATATATATATATATATATATATATATATATATATATATATATATATATATATATATATATATTAAATATGATACTGTATATTAATGGATGATCCAACAATATTTCGATAGTAGGTGTCACACTATGTTCAACATATAATAAATCTCACTAGAATAAATTTTATATTGCTTTGATATCATAAGAAGTGAAATTAAATTTTGGAATGAGAATACAGGTTGACCTGTCCGGTTTTGGTCCGTCTCACGTTTGACCTGCAAAAAACATGTCAGGTTACTTGTTCTGCATAAGAAATACAAACTATTTTCTCTAGTCCGTCTCACATAATATTTGACCCGCAAGCTTGCAAGCCAACTCGCACAGGTATTATTTATTTGTAATTTCCTATCCAGTTATAACATGTAAAGTATTAAGGTATAAAATTTTAACATCCTTATTTTTATTTAATTAAATTAATATAAATACTCGATCAATTCCACACTTTTTCCTACGAATTACAAATTATACAATAAATCTAACGGCTAAAATATTAAATATTCAATTTCTCTTACACTTTTTTTTTAAAGATATGCAGATGAACTCATATGTTTCATTCTACATTGTTATCTTATTCGGTTTTATAAAATTGAGTTATAAACTATGATTACTTATGTAATGTAAATTTACCTTATATGGTAAATACATCTTCAACAAACATAAATATGAATGCAGATGGAAACTAAAAAGTATGTAGATTTTGTGAACTTCATTGAGAAAAGTGAATGAGACCTAAAATCAGGCAACAAAACATAATTAATGGATAACAGATAAATATCCTTCCACTATATATCTTTGTTGGTCTCAAGAAAACAATTCTTTTTTCTTTCTTTTCATGTGTAAACAATACTTGCATAAAAAGATTCTTGTGGTTTTGTTTATGTGAAACGGATAAAATAATTCACTTTGCTTGTTAGCCAAGCACTACGCTGAAATAATATTAAACTAATTTAATCGTGGATGGTCGTTGCCCAAGTTTGACTCGTATGTTTCCATATTTAGCACCCTTAGGCTCACATTGACTTTCAAATTTATGAGAGGTGGATAAGCTTTACTTCTAGAATTAAAGGTGTTCGATAAATTGACCCAAAGAAGTAGATAACGTTTTACTTGGTCATAAAAAAATTCATTAGTATTGCAATAATAGTTTGAAAAGTTGTTGGACTTTACTGCTATTTGATATATTGTAATAATAGTTTGAAAGTAACACAAAATAACATTTTTTTAGTTTTTGTGTGCTATAAAAAAAATTTCTTTGTTGGTATTTTTTTACTTTGTCTTTTACTCCTTACTAATTCACTCTTAATTTGAAAGAACTTTTCTGTTTTTTTTTTTTTTCAAAAAGTAACAATAAAAAGTTAGAGGACTGGTATGAGAACAAATGAAATAGATAAAAGTAGAATACTTAAAATGATGTGTTGAAAACATTTTAATATTTATGATTAGATTGCTGTTGAAAATTGTTAATTGTTTTGATGTGATATTTTTATTCACACCTTTCACTATCATTTCAGTCTAGAAAACAACACTGATTTATTAAAAAAAAAGTCCATTTTTTATAAATAAAAAGTTATATAAACAATAATATTTAAAAATAATAATATTTTAATTCACTTTTTTATTTTTTTTTAATTTATTATTTTTATTATTTTTGAATTCTCTATTTTTTTATGTAATGTAATAATTTAATAGTGATAAGAGTGATGAATTAAAAATAAATTAATAAATTAATTAAAATATTATCATCTAATATTTAAAGATCAAACTGATTATTTAACTATTTGCTTAAAGTTAAATAATTGACTATATGGTTGAACAAAAATTTGTTAAAGTAATAGTAACAATAATTAAAGAACATAAAATAACGTTAGAGAAATAATATCTAAATACTAAAAACTAAATATTGTTAAAATCAAATCTGTCTAATACTCTTAACCATAAAGTTTTAGAAAATTCTGCAAGATAACTCAAGTACAGATCCAAGAAGAATTGATGGTTGATTCTACCATGATGGATCTTGCTTGATTCAAGGAGCATCAAGTCAGATAAATAATTAAAGAACATAACTCAAGTAATAGTAACAATAATTAAAGAACATAAAATAACGTTAGAGAAATAATATCTAAATACTAAAAACTAAATATTGTTAAAATCAAATCTGTCTAATACTCTTAACCACAAAGTTTCAGAAGATTCTGCAAGATAACTCAAGTACAAATCCAAGAAGAATTGATGGTTGATTCTACCATGATGGATCTTGCTTGATTCAAGGAGCATCAAGTCAAATCTGCACAGCTTAGGTGTATTCGTTTCTTGTTTTGTTTTCTGTATTTTCTGATTACAG
>Ga0214543_1007147_pt1 | contig 19388 bp, 12 predicted proteins | sample CNSS2metaG_FD_160094 | JGI IMG/M metagenome (GOLD analysis project Ga0214543, IMG submission 160094) | Root nodule microbial communities from cowpea collected in UCLA plant growth center, Los Angeles, California, USA - CNSS2 | ecosystem: Host-associated > Plants > Roots > Nodule | place: USA...
TATATATATATATATATATATATAATATGTGATATGGTAAACTGAAAATAAAATAAAATGCAAGATAAATGTAATAATTGAGGATGTTATCACTGACAAGTTTACTTTTGAAAGAATAAAGGACAAAAGGAAGAAATAAGACTAGTGACTAATTTTCATAGACCTAAACAAATGTGTAACAAAAATTTTATAAAAATGTGTTTAACAAAAGTGAGGCGAAATAATCACCTAACAAATATACGTTTAACAACAATGAGGTGAACTAATCATATTGATGATTCATTAAGTTTGAGACAAATACATATTTTGACTGATATATTATAATTTATTCATGTATAACTTAAATGACTTTGAAATAATCAAGTTTGATTTTGTGTTGATATATAACTTGATTTTGTTCTATTATATTTTGATTTATATTGAATATATTGGTATTGAGTTTCACGATGTCTAACCCTCATATGCCTCTTCTCTTTAGCAAAGCAAATATGGCACTAGAAATTGAATTCATTACTAATTGTTAAATTGAGCATTTATATTATTGTCAGTTTTATTGTTTACCTTCATTGATTTTATTTTTATTGTATGTTTTTAAACAGTGACGAAGCATTAGGCGGGGGCTACAGCCCCAAAACTTTTTCAATTTTTTTTAACTTTTTTTAAAATTATATGTATTTAAAATTTGTTAAACTATTTATGTTTTAAAATTCTTTAAATTAGATCTATCTTTTTAAATTAGATAGTAATATATTAAAAAGGTAATAAAAATAAAATTAGGTCTTTTTTTATTTCTTTTATAGAGTATAAAATTTAATGTTAATAAATAGTAAAATATAAAATCAAATACAATAAAAAAATTATTAAGATAATTTTTATTTTCTATTTTCATTGTTTTTTTACTTTTTCACATATTTATCTCTCACCTCTCTTTTTGTTACGTTATCAAAGAAGAAAAAAAAAAGTTAAACAAAAATTTATTATTTCTGTCCTAATTTTTCTATATCTTCTCTTTCATTCTTAAAAAAGAAAAAAAAAATCTCTCATCTTACTTGGTAGTAAAATACGTTTAATATTTAACACTATTTTTTATTTCATGAGTCATGACCCTTTTGTATGTTTATTTTTTGTTATGAATATAGAAGAGCAAATAATGTATTATAAGATTCTTATAGACAATATTTAATTGTGACTTGATTATCATAAGTTTTGTAGTAATTATGTTTCTCAATTATTGATTATATTATGAGAAATTATTTTTTAGTTTTAAACTTGTTTTTTAAATAAGTATATTGATGGAAAATAAAAGAATAAATTCATTTTTTAAAATTAATAAAAGAAGAGTGAAGATCAAAACATGACAACATGATTGCTCATTGCATAACAATGAAATGAAATAAAATGAAATGAAATACGATTTTTGAATCCATATGTGCACAATAGGAAAATGGGAAATTAATATTTTGCAAATAATATGATTATTAATATTAAAAAATAGCTGAAAAATTTAGTTATGATTAAATTGTTTGATAAATTCAAGAATAAGAAGAAACGATGAACCATCCATTAGATAGTGTAGTTTGTTTTATGGTTATAGTTATTGTTATACTAAAGTATTATTCATTTTCATTGAATGAATGACAATAATGTTAAATATATAAATTTTAAGTTAATTATTTTGATTTCTTCATAAATTTTGGTCAAGATTCACCACTTATTTAAAAACTTGTATAAAAGTTCAAAAAAGAGTATATATATATATATATATATATATATATATATATATGGTGTCAACATTTAACTTCAAGACTGGTCCTCTCTTACTTCGTATTTAAGATCACGACAAAAACATTGAAAATATTAATGTAAGATCATACGATACAGATAATATGTCAATGTAAATGGTCAGTTATCACAAAATAAAAAATCATTTAAATATGAAAGAGTATATGAAATTATAACATTGAAGTAGACAATTAATAAAATTTGACTTCTAAATTTAATATTTTTTTACCGACCTCTTGTATATATCAAGAGTATTTTCTCAACTCATGTTCGGCTAAATTAGCCACCACATGAAGCAATGTCTGATTAGTTAGTTAATGTGTTAAGTTCAGAACCCTCATCCTTGATAGAATAATTTAAATGTCAGTTTCAAATCTAAGTTAAAATTATAATTAAATACAATTTACTTATACTACTAACATTTAAAGGATCCTGGTCATTTGTTTTGCTCTGCCATGGAGAAGGATAATATTATTTCCTACATTTTATTTAGTGACGATAAATATTGGAGGGCCAAAATAATATATATTGGAGGGCCAAAATAATATATTTTTAAGATTATTAGATTCGATTATTAGTATAATGTTTTAAAAATAGTTTTTTATTAAACAATTTGATCATTATCTTTAATATAATGCTTCAAAATATGTGAAGAAGTAAAATCATTATTATTCTCATCAATAATCTTTTTTTTACCACTTTTAACAATGAATTTATTTTTTTATTCTTCATAAATATACCTTTTTTTTTTCTAAATAATATTAAAAAACAATTTATCATAATCTAATAACAAATTTTGACACGTAATTATCAAAATAAAAATATATTATAGTCAAGTCACAATTAAAAATCAGTTATAGAAAAACACATAATACATTATTTATTTTTTTCTTTTATATTCATAAAGAAATGAATATATAAAAAGCTTATGAATAAAAAATAATGTTTTCATTATCAAGTGAGACAAGAGACAAGAAAGGAAGGGGATAATTGAGAAATGAGAACAAAATAATGAATTTATGTCTAACTTTTTCTTTTCTTCAAAAAACAAAAAAAAAAACATGAGAGTGAAAGATAATTCCAATTTGTGAAAAACTAAAAAACAATGAGAAGGAAAATACAAAATTATCTTAGTAAATATTTGGTTTAATTACTCTTTTGATTCATGTTTTCCTTTAAAAATGTTCTAGATTTTATAGTCTAATTTTGGTTCTGATTTTTGAAAAACTAATGTAATTTTATCTTTTTCGATAAATTTCATTAAATTTTTTGAAACGGATCAATGATTTTTTATTTAAAATTGGAACTCTTAGTTGGGATGATTTGTTTTGTTGGTGTTATTAACAAAATCCTAGTATCAATTTGTAGAAAAATAAGAGACCGAAAGAGAAATTAAACCTAAATATTTTTATTCTTTATTATATTTAATTTTATGTTTTATTATCTATTAACATTAAATGTTGTGCTTTATAAAATAAATAAAATGATACAATTTAATTTTCATCGATTCCTAAAATACACAATCTACAATTTAAAAAATTTAATAAATTATATATATATATATATATATATATATATATATATTAAAATAATTTCAAAATTTGAGGGCCCTTCCTCTTCCTAAAAAGATTCGTCCCATTGTACCGATTATATAGATTAGTACATGCATAGTAATATAATGTTTGTAATAGTTTATGCATAAATATTTAGGTTTCTTTGTGTGAACGATTTAAACTAAAGTATCGATAAATTTGGGAAATATTCTCTAATAAATATTAAAAAAAAAAATTCATAAGACATGGACATAAGATGGTAAATTGTTGGAGTTGTCGATGATGAACATTGGTGGAGTTCTAAGAAGCAGGTACGACCACGACTAAGGATGTCAAAAAAATTCGTATCCGTAAATATCAGCGGATAAAATTCACAATGGGTAAAAAATGGATATTAAAAGTGGATACCCGTTACCTGCGGGTACGGGTATTTTTTATACCCGCATGTTAACGGGGCGGGTACGGGTATCATAGTATCCGTACCTGTGGATACCCGTACCCGCTAAAATTTAATTCAAAAAAGTACCCTCATATATATATATATATATATATATATATATATTAGTAAAAAATATTCTGGCCAAATTTTTTTTAAGCTGCACATCTTGTCTTCTGTTTTTATTCTTCAAACTTCAAGTATTGGTTCGTTGTCTTCTTCCAAGTACACCCCTTGACATTCTTCTCTTTCCTTTATTTTTAAGATTGGGCAAATACATCAAATTCAATATAGACAATGACGTTTATGGTATGCTTGTTGTCAAATGATGGAATCAAAATAAGAATATTTGGCATATGACAATTGAGGATTATTATTTGTTTATTTTGTTTATTTTTTAGGAATCAATTGGAGAAATTTGACTTTTTGATCAAAACACTAATTAAAGAATTTTTATTGTGTTGAACGTCATTTTATATTTACTTTTATAATTATTTGGTCTTGTATAGACTTGAGTTTATTTGAACTTTATTTAAAATTTATGACAATGATGTATTTTATTTTATTTGAATTCATGATTAAATATTTGTTTTTTAAATAATTTTGTAAATACCCGCGGATACCCGTGGATACCCGCGGATATAAAAAAAATAGGCGGGTACCCGCATAACGAGTACCCGACGGATATGGGTACGGGTACGGGGCAAATATTTATCCAGCGGGTAGGGTACGGGGGAGCTACTACCCGTACCCTACCCGTCCCGTTGACATCCCTAACCACGACCTTTAAACTTTTTCAATTTTTTTTAAACTTTTTTAATTTTTTAAGTTATATGTATTTAAAATTTTTTAAATTGTATATTTTTAAATTTTTTAAATTATATGTATTTTTTAAATTAGGTAATAATATATTAAAATATTAATGAAAATTAAATTAGGTATTTTTTTTATTTCTTTTATAAAGTATAATATTTAATGTTAACAAATAGTAAAACATAAAATCAAATATAATAAAGAAAAAAATTATTAAGAAAATTTTCAAAATTCTTTTTGCATTGTCTTTTGAGTTTTTCATATGTTGTACTCATCTCTCACCCTTATCTAAAACAGAACTCATTATTTTTGTCCTCATTCTTTATATCTTTTCTTCCACTTTTAAAGAAAAAAAAAAGGTAATTTTTTCTTGTCTCACTTGGTAGTAAAATATTTGTTTAATATTTAACATTATTTTTTATCTCATGACATTTTGTATATTATTTTTTATGAATATAGAAGAGTGAGTAATGTATTATGTGATTTTTTATAGACAATTTTTAAGTGGACTTGATTATCATAATTTTTTGTAGTAGTTATGTCTTTCAATTTTTTATTAGATTATGATAAATTATTTTTTAGTCTTAAACTTGTTTTCTAAATAGGTATATTGATGAAAAACAAAAGAATAAATTAATTTTTTAAAATTAATGAAAGAAAAGTAAAGATCAAAAGAGGACAATATTGTTGCTCATCACATAACAATTAAATGAAATGTATGTGATGACTTTTTTGAATCAATATATATATATATTAATAAAATGAAAAATAAATATTTTGCAAGTAATATAATTATTTATATTAAAAAAAATAACTAAAAAATTTAATTATGACTAAATTATGTGACAAGTTCAAGAATATAAAAAAAAGATAGACAATCATTTAAATATATATAATTTATTTTATAGTTATAATTATACTAAATTATATATTTATTTGTATTAAATTAATAATAATAATATTAAATATATAAATTTTAAGTATATTATTTTATTTCTCCCATTTAATATTTTTTTTAAGATGCGCCAGCGATCTTGAACCAAACTAATTATGTTTTTGAATCAATTATTGATGACCGAATGAATCACGTGATTTGTGTCGAAGAAAAAATCTTTTGCAAAAGATCTTATATATATTATTATGAAAATATGTTTATTGGTTTTGTTACTATCAATTATTTTTCTGCATATGACAAATATTATTGGGTTACAATGTTGAGAGTGATGGAACATATTCTATATGTGAAAAAATATTTTTTTTAAATACAGAAGAAAGACAAGCTTCCACATTAAACATTTTAAAAAAAGTTTAGTTTCACTCCATATCAAGAAAATAAGAACCACTCCATTGACAACTATACAAAAATATGAAGAAAAGTAAAACTCATTAAGTTGTGTTTGGAAAAAAAGAAAAAGTCACCAATATAAGTCACATTGATGCAACATACACAGAGAAAGATGTGTGTGACATACATAATCTTTCCCCACCACATAAATCATGTCACATTTTGTCCAAAAAAGTGAAATAAAGTTTTTTTTGTCAATATCTAAAATGGTTTCATCGAAATATATTTTTAAAATATTAAGAGTTTTGTGCTTAAATACAATCTGAAATTAATTAGCCTAAATTTTCATTAGTCACATCTCGGAAGCAATAATGTTTATTTGTGGCTATTTATGTCGCATCTTCTTGAAAAATGTCAAACACTATTCATTCTTTAATTGAATTTGCGAGTAATTGACAATCAAATGTTGGATGAAGATGATGATAGCACATAGTTGTACTATGTCAATTTGAGATGTTTTTCTCCCATCTTTCTTAATATTATGATGCACTTATTTGTTATTTATTTATGGAAATGTATTCATAGAAATTAGACTCCTTAGATCACGTTACGTGGTGAAATGAATGTATATAATATTAAAAAGGTTTAATTAGTCAGTTAATTTGGTTCAGACGTATCAATTTAGTATCCATTATTAAAAAAGAATTATTAATTAAGTCCCAATTTATAAAAAAATGTTTCAAGTCTCGATTTATAAAAAAAATGTTTCAATTAAGTCTGTTTCAAAAAAAAAAAAAATTAACACCAGTTTCAAAATATCAAATTCTCATAAACTCTATCTCAACATTCAATTTGTTATATGAGAAAAAAAAAACCTTTCAAATATGTTATGAAGAGATTATTTTCTTGTTTAAAGTTGAATGCATGGATTCTTATTGTTATTGGGAAGCAACCTACGGTGAAGTTGTTTGTTACATGGATTGTTACTTAAGAGTGGGAAGATAAGAGCTTAATGAACTCAATGACGACGGTGACAGAATTAGCGGCGGCCATGGATAAGAAGGTATCGGCTTCGTTGGAGTCGGCGGAGCCACCACCGGCCAAGTCGGAGAGAGCCCTAATAGCAATAAAAGGTTTCCTTTGTTGAAGGCATATAAGAGCCACCGATGCAGTTTCCATGTCCACCGGACTCACTTCAAATTTGTTGTAGATGAATGTTCTGTATGCCAAATTGTCCACGTATATGCTTTGGCTAATTCCTCTCTCCACAAACTGCACCTTCGGTGTTGAGCTTAAGCATGTCGTCGAGTTTACGCACGACTCTAACTTCAACCCCTGAACGTTAACATCACTGCTTTTTACCATTACAATCTCTACTTCTTGCTTTTTTGGGTAGAAAATTAGGGTTCAGGGTGATTCACCTGAAGTTTTTCAGCAATACGGTAGTAATCGGAATCAACTCGAACCCAGAAGGCATGTTGCCTTTCTTCCGGAACGCCATCAACGGGAAAAACTTCCTCTGGTTGGTACCATATCCTGTTTAGTTGGTTGTCAGCGGAACTTTCTGCACTTACGTTTGTGGTGAAATCTGCAAATCTTAAGAACCCTAAATTTCTCGTGTAGTCTCCATTGTCTTCCAAGGGTAACTTATCATCAGTTCCCAGTCCATGTCTCTGCTCAACACCCAAATCATTCATTAAATCTTATGTTGTCCGGATACGGAAATGGGTACAAACACGAAAATACGACTAAATTAGAAAAATACAGAATACGCGACACGACATATATATATATATATGTTAAGTTTAAAATAAATCTAATCTATCTGTCTAATATCGAATATTGAAAAATAGTGATAATATAAAATTTGTTCCTTATTTTAATAGTCAATCAAAGATAAAAATATTTTTTTCAAATTAGACATACTATGTCTTATATGGATGTCCATCTATGAGAAGTGTCTAAGCGTCGAAGCATCATAGTGTGAGACTAAAGTATATTTACCTGCCAGCTCCAAAGTGTAAGATGAGCCCATTCTTTTGGAATGGTTACATCTCCAATATGCAAGGAAGGGTTTGCATTTCCAGCAATGCCGTAATGCACTACTCCTTCTACTGCGAAGAAACTCAGCAGAAGCTGAGTTGTTATAGCTGCATTTATCTGCATATTTCAGCAACAAAAACAAATTCCAAATAATGAATATGCCATAGAAATATATAGAGGAAAATAAATAAAAAGGAAAACGAAGCCATATATATATACCAAGCTCAATCCTGTCATCACCAGTATGACAGGCTTGTCACCAATGACTCCAAACCGAAATCTCTTTCCTTCATTAATTATTAGCCAAAAAATGTTTCATATAGATGAAAATGAGAAAATAGAAAGTTATAATAATTAATAATATTTTGTATGAATGTTACATATGCATGTACCTGCAAAGTCTATTATGGTGTCATTGGGTGTGTAGCCTGGGTTCTGAAGAAGAGGGTCAAATTCAAAAGAATTTGGTATGATTAAACCTAGATAAGGCCCCTTTTCGTTAGCTTCTGCGATTTTTCTTTGCAACTCATGTGTCAAAGCACAAGTTACAGAAGCATGTTCAGCAATATTGAAGAACAAAAGTGCAGCCAGAAACACGTACACGACTCTATTGACACCTCTCATCTTTATCCCTGATTTCTGAACACCAACTATTCAACAAGTGAAATGAAAGAGAAGAGAGCGTTGCGTTTTATAGAAAAGTAAAGGTACCAAATTGTTGAGAAATATATCTTTCAGAAGCCAAGTCCCACGTTGAAATTCTGACCAAATATATCTTTCAAAAACTAAGTGTAATAAGTTTAGTTGAATAGAAATAAAAAGTTAAAATAATAAAAAAACCGCAAATTCTTAATTAAAAATTACCTGTCACTTAATTTTGTCTTCTATTCTTTAAACGACAGCCGATTCAGATAAACCTGTTCACGTAGTTTTTATCGTTAAGAATTTAAGTATGAATTTAAGTTTCACATTAAAATTTTAAATTAAGAATGATGTTAATGTTTTATATGATTGAACTCGATTCTCATTCATGTTAATCATTTCGGTGAAATCTCCTCCGTTAACAAGAAAATTCTTGACTTTTCTTTTCTCCTCTCGTTACTCATCCACACAAATTTATCCACAAGCACCTAACCTAATAAGGACAAGCATAATTAAGAAGGACTGAAACGTAACTTCAAAAAATCTATTACAAATTGAAATTTATAATTCTTAATTAACCATCTTACTTTTACTAAAGATTATTTTAATTAGTAAGCGAGATAAACAAAACACAACAAGTTATTCAAGAGAGTTTCTGACTAGCAGTAGCAGATCTCTTCTACAAAGGGAAATACAAATATCCTTAAAAATTGTAAGATTAGAAGAAAAAAAAACAAATTATGTTTCACTTTAACATGGATAAGTAAAAATAATAATATATACATCGTATTTTCTGCTTTTAAATAAATATAATTTAAGAAACTAGATAATAACTTTTAACTTCATTCTATTTTGGTAATTTTATGATAACATACATCGGAACCCATCAATGGAACAAAGAGTATTGCATTAACAATACATTCTTAAAATATGTTTAATAAATTAGTATTTTAGTTTGTGTATTGCACAATGATTATTTTTTTTTGTATAACTTTACATTTTATAATAAACAATATTTCTAAATATAAATATATTGTAATAAATAAAATATTTGAATATATAATTATATTTTTATTTGACAATGAAAATTTTAACTATGCACATTTTTTAAATAATTAAAATTTAAGCTGCATATATATATAAAAAAAGGAAAATGACACCAAATACCAGCGTTGAGAGTTCAATTGGAAGCCTTCTTTTAATTTATCTCGAGACTTTGACTTATAAAGTTTTGCCTAGTTTTCAAGGGACATTCTATCCATTTAAATTTATCTACAAACTTGACTCATCAGAAGGACGATAAATCAAATTTGTTTATTTTTGTTTTAATTCAGGAAATATATTTTTTTGGAATAAATATTAAAAGTCAAAATTTCATTTTTATGTTAAGTATGTAAATTCAAATTTTAACAAATTAATTACTTATTTTTGAAAATCATTTAAGTTTTTTTTTTTAGCATAATATATTTTTCAATACCAGTAACAAGATATTTTTGAGGAGTCTTTTAGCATGCTTTATAATCGGTAAAATATTATATAATGTAAAAAGCAAAATATTATAAATATTAAATATATAGCCACGTGATGCAAGGGTCTATTCTTCACATTATCTATAATTATTGAAAAGTTCATTATTATGCCACCAATTTGTAAAACCGACAAAAATTAAAAAAAATGTAATAATTAAAATTCTCAAATGAATTTCAAATACAATAAAAACTCTATTTCACTCTTGATTAAAAACTATTTTTGGAACTAATAATTATTTTATATCTAAAGTATTGAAATCTATCACCCGAGTTTCTCGTACGGCACTTTAAAGTTCTTGTCTTTTCTCACCTTGAGTTATTCCTTTAACTATTTTCTAATTTTCATTACATTACTATTCTATTTCAAGTTTTAAAATATTTTGTGAATTTTAATTGTAAACCAAATTGTGAGTTTTAATAGCTTATTGAAATATTGAAGAACACAAAATGCAGTCAGAAACACGTGCACGACTCTATTGGCACCTCTCATCTTTTCAGCAAGTGAAATGAAAGAGAAGAGAGCGTTGCGTTTATAGATAAGCGAAGGTACCAACTTTTAGGAAATATATCTTTCAGAGGCTAAGCCCCTCATTGAAATTGTTAAAAAATAAAAGGTACCAAATTGTTAGGAAATAAATCTTTCAGAGGTAAGTCCCACATCGAAATTGTTAAGAAATATATCTTTCAGAAAATGAAAGGTACCAAATTGTTAGGAAATATATCTTTCAGAGGTAAGTCCCACGTCGAAATTGTTAGAAATACATCTTTCACAAACTAAGTGTAATAAGTTTTCCTGAATATAAATAAAAAAAAAAGTTTAACACTAAAAAAAACTATAAATTAAAAATTAAGTCAATTCATTATGTGAACACTGATCACCTATGATGCAAAGATACACCACGTATATTGGATACGTGATTGTTATTGTATGAATCCAAATTTCCTAATTAAAGACCAATTATTTTGGTAGTCAAAACCTAATAGTTAATGTCAGTGACCAATTTAGAAATTAATTCATAATTGAAATTATTCTAAATATCAATTTAAAGACCAATTATAATTTTTTTTAAACTATTTTAGTTGTCAATTTGGTCACTATATAATGATTAATTATTTTTTATCACTAAATTTGGTCATTATTTCAAATATTTTCTTGTAGTATACTACGATTTTATAAATTAGATACTTTATTGATAAATATTGATAAAATATCCTAAAATATCAAACATAATACGTGTCTGACACGGATACGTGATCCAAATTAAAGTATTGGTGCATAGCCAATCACTTATTCTTCTACATAAATGTATAGAGAATAACATAACCTACACACAAATATATCCATAAGCAACCTAATAAAAGGATCATTAGTGATTGACCGCTTAATTAATTTTTTTATGTCTTCACATTTTTGTGTTACACAAAAAAAAATCATTTTTTTGTAAGAAAATTATTAAAACAAAATTATAAAATAAAATAAAAGAGGAATTTTTTTAAATAATGTAATTATTTACATTAAAAAAATTCAAACCTTTAAATCTAATTAATGATGAATTCAAATATTTGAAGGATATATATATATATATATATATATATATATTATAATTATTATGTACTCATTGAATCTATTATTTTAGTTCTTCAAATTATTGGTTAAGATGTATCCTATAAATAAATCTGAAAAGAAAACAATGAAGTCAACCTTGGCGACAGTAACAAATATGATGAAAGAGGGTTGGTATACCTTACAAGTTACAACATTGCCACCACGAAATCTTACTCGCAGTTAGCAAATTGAATTCAAACACACCACCTTTCTCAACTAGTTAACAAGTCTGAAAGAGACACAAGGTACTATAGAAAAACTCATTTAGTGGCCAAATTTCTTTAGATTTATTGGAAAGTAGATACAAAACTTAATTAAGGAGTATTTTGTGAAAGAATATACGAAACATATAGAAAGAAATATTATATTTATTATTGTGTATTATTTAGTGATATATGAATCACTTATATACAATAATCCATACTTAATTTAAAAAAAATACAGCAACATTTCCTGTAACTAAGTTAAGAAAATGTCGTAATATTCCATCTATTATATTAGCGTAATATTACTCTAATATTACGCTAACAGGTATTCTCAAAATTAAGTTTTTATTATAAATTTTCATTTTATTATTATTCAAAATATTTCTATTTTTGTTTAAACATTCTATCACTTTCACTTTAGCTTTAATGAATAACGTGATTGTTATTTGCTCCAAACACCTTTTATTCTATCATTCCATCTTTTGAATAGGGAATGAGGACAAATTGAAGAAAACTAGAGATACAAAAATAAAATAATAGTAGTCGCATTATTCTAAAAGAATCAAGGACTTAGGCAAAATAATATTTTATACATGAAATGTTTAATAAAACTTAAATAAACCCAAAATTTAAACTTCAATGTATCTGACAATTTTTTAAAATAGAAGATACAAATAAGTTCTTCAATGTATCTGACAATTTAACATTCACGGTTTTTTTACATAGTTTGATATTAGAGTAAATAACATTTAAATATAATTTTAGTATCTAAATTTTAATCCAAAATTAAAATTCATCTTAATATAAAATTTTAATACATTTTGACCTTTAAATTCTAAAAATAAATAAAATAATTTTTTTAATCAAATGTTAAAATTTTTGTAATAGATCAAATATATTCCATGTTAACATTTTAATTTTTTATTCCATTTAACATGTTTTCACTTTGATATCAACTAAAAAATATATTTAACTTGTTAACAAAAAATAATGTAATTATATTAGAATGAGTATATCTCTTTATTTTTAAAATTTGAAAACAATTTTTTTTTTAATAAATTCCAATTTCATATTAAGGTTCAATAACTAAATATATTTTAACCCAGTCAAGAATCGCCGACGTATAAAACTTTTGTTCCTAAAATCAATGTAAACACCGTTATTCTATACTTCTTTTCTCAACAACAATCCCTTTCTATTCATATGATAAAATTTTGAATCCTTTCATGCACTATTATAAGAAAAATGGTAAAAATAGAGCATGCGTGCATTATGGAGCATTATTAAATTAAAAACCAATTGACTACAGGCCAGGTGGTTTAAACAGAGGAACAAGATTAAAAATGCTTTCTACGTCTATGGGTAATTCAAGGGCACGTTTTAGGGCTGCTGGTGTTGATGTCTTTCCCTTCCAAGTATCAAACCATGGACCTCCTCCAACTTCTAGAGCTGCCATGTTACTTGAAACGTTTAAAATTATCTGCCATTTACCAAATATTCATGAGAATGTTCCACTAAATACCAAATCTTATAAACAATTTATTTATGTGAGAAAAAGAGTAAGACCTTCCCCTTGCTGCCATCATATCTTCGTTCCCACATTTGCAGTTTTAGAGTTCCAAAACATGTATCTTTACAAGCAGGGGCAAGCCCAGCTTCTGCTGTTGGAGCACGCAATGTTGTACCTGGATCCTCTGCTGTTGCTTCTAATTCAACCTGTCAAAATAACAATATGTTGTGTCTGATATACTCTAGTACCAAAGCAATTCCCACTACCTATTCAATCGTATAACCATTAATATGTTCAGCTGATTCAACTGATTTCCCTCTTTTCACACGCAATTACGACTCCAATGTTTATAGATCTCATTAAACGGAAATGAAATGCAAACTTCAATGACTTAATTAGTGTGGACTGTGCGAACTATTGGCTAAACGACTGAAAAAGGTAAAAAGTACTTAGAAAGGTATAATTACCACATATTTGCCATTGTCCCCTGATATAAACCAATAACCCCAAGTAGCAATTTCCCAGTTAACAACACCATTCCATGGCACAAATTCGTAAAATTTTCCATCGTAATGAATTCCAATCTGCAGCAGTTTGCAACACAAAATAATATAAAATTAAGAAAAAAAGATCAAGAATAATAAAATAATAAAAACTAAAAAGATTAATTGTTCGTTGCGAGCAAAGAATAAGTAGAAAAGAAAAATAAGCCCTAGATTATTGTAAGAACTGATCTCTTTAGTCCCTCCCTAACCTTTTCAAATTATTTGACTTTTTTCATGAACTCATTCACTTTGGTCCTTAAAATCAATGTAAATTGAGGTAGAAAAGGATTGAGGTGAATATTATTTGGAAGTTAGAGACCAGATAAGGATTTACAAAAGTCAGGACAAACGTAACCAGTGTCCACAATTTCAACAACCAATCTAGGGGTATACTAAAGAAAACAAAATCATAAAACAAGAACATGAAGAAACTTTCACCAAAAGTTTAGATCCAAAAAAAGGAAAAAAAAAAATTACTATCAAACATTAGACATGTTATAGTTAGAAAAATTCCAAAAGAAATATTGACCTAATTAAACCACTTCAATTGCATAACTATCACCAGTCTCCCCATCACTCAGGATTGCAGACGGTGGACAAAGTTTCCTTGAAGTGTTAGGAATGCAATTAATACCAAACTGAGGAAATAAAAAAAAAAAAACTTGTCTTCATCCTCACACAAGGTTTTGTCAAATCATAGAGAATGTCCCATTACCCCTCGCCCCACCATTTATTTCGGAGCTAAACTTAATATTACATGAAGCCAGTGAAATATAATTAATAAATATGTCAAACTGATAGCGAATGCTGTATAAAGTTACCAATGCAGCATTTTCATAGGTCTCAGTTATTCCAGGAATTTGCCTCAATCCACCAGCTGACGTAAGTGCAATTTCTCCACTACCACCTTCAAAAACATTACATTGAACCTGCACGAGACATTAACAATTTGATATGCATAAAAATATACAAACACTAATCCAAATATTGGTAACAATAAGTAACCATTAATATAAAATAGAAGTATATTAACCAGCTGTAAAAATTCCAATACACTTAGTTACTGATGAAAACCAATATTTAAGTGGGTCAGTTAGAAGGATCCATCGGTGGATTTGAGGCAACTGTTAAGAAGTATATATAATAAGCTGGGAAACAGAAATATTTTAAGATATAAGAGCCTCTTTCATGTTTATTTTTTCCATTAGCCGTTTCTGCCAAGATATCTACTGATACTAGGTATAGCTAGGTTCAATGCCTCTTACAAAGTAGGGTATCTTAATTGTTCTCTTATAAATTGTTTTGCCAATAATTATCTTTGTAATACTCTTAAATTTTTTTTGCAGCTGGAAAAAACATCAAGTTATTCTGAAAAAAATATTTTCTCTTTTTCTCACAGATAGAAAATAACTTACACTGCAATAGTTGAAACTGCATGGTGGTAGTTATTCATAGGAAATAGCTGATGACGATTATGTATTAGGATTAGACTAATAGTAGGGTGTAGAATTAGTTCAATGTGTCATTATTTGCAGTTTGTGGATGGAGAGTACTCCCAGTAGGACACTTTTGTTCCTGGGACAGCAATTGTATTGCTGTATTGATAGAACCTTACTTTGGTGGAAGGAGCCTCGAGAAACAGAGAAGGAAAAGATAATAAAATAGAGAGAAACAGTGTTGATGTGTGTCGGTGTCTAATACGTACCGGACATGGGAACACACCATCTATAAGGTGTGTTCAAGCTTCATAAAGCATGAGTGACTATTGTACGGAAGTTAAGAAAGCAAAACTGCCCACCTTCAATGGGGAAGACGTTGTAGGATGGATCAATGGGACAAAACCATACTTAGAAACATAGTTGCCAAACTCAAGAGTTTATGTTAACTAGAGAGTTAATGTAAACTCGTGAAACTTCCATAAACTCATAAGTTTACCAAATAAAAAACATAATATCCAAAATCTATTAATGACATATATGCATAACATAATACTCTTAATACACCAACAATTCAATTTTCCGACACCATAAAAAATAAAGAAAAGTAGCAAATCACAATTCACATTAATAAAGTATGATAGTACATTAGTGCTAAATAATTAAACTACATAGATGACTAAACCATATACAAATTCATAAGAACAGAAGTTCTTACGTTGAAACCAACTCAAAAAGGAGTTAATTTCTTCAATAATTTGAGTCTAATAAAATATAATCATCATTGAGTAAAATTTGGATAAAAATTACATTTGTTCAAATTCGTTAAGCATTTCTTCACTAGAGTGTTCATGCAAGTTTACCATAAGTTTAAAGAGTTTACCCAGAAAAGAGCTTTGATAGTGGGTTAACTTGTTTTCCCTATTTAGCATCAAATTGGCTAAATACAGAGCAATCAACCATCCATGGGTTCAATCTCTTGAGAGAAATAGAAGACAATTTCACTTAAAGTTTGGAAAGAGAGTTTAAGAACCAATATGAGAAATTAATATACTTGATTGATGTTGAGAAATTTGAATTCCTCTCTACAAGTAAATACGCTGCCTCAGAGCAATATTTGGATGAGACTTCAACTAAATATCAAATGCAGCATCCTTACTTTTAACGCCATATCTAGCCTTCAAGGCATGGAAATTGGCAAGAGATTTTGAAGTGGAAATGACTAAAAATCACTTAAAACTGGAAGTTAAACTTGTCAGTCAAAGAACTGGCAACAAACAGCATTGCTGGCCCTGAAGTTTGGAGCAGGGAAGCAAAATTGAGTAAATGTCTATAAATGCTATAGCGAGCCAAACCAAATAATAATTGGAAAGAGATAAAAGGCACAAATTCTGGTTGTGGCTTCACGTTATTCTCAAACCGGAGACCTTACTTCCTTTTGATGTAAGCAGAGATGAAATGACAGGGATCAAAAGAATTTTAAGGAAAAATGGAAGGAGCTGCTGCAATATTTAAATTAAGAACACATGGAGAGATGAGGAGAGAAATTCCTCTCTTTACACTAATGCAAGGTGAATCAGCTCATGTTAGTAACTTTGGGAGATAATGATGCCCTATGCCAATATGTAACTGCTATCGAAAAATGGATGAAGAGAATAAGGAAAAAACTTTTTTTTTTTCTAGTTTCAGCAACCAGTAAGTAATGATGGAAACGAAGATCCAAGTAGATTGGTTAGGAAGGATCCATTGATGAAATCGAGGCAGTCAATATTAGGACTGCATGTGATAGAAAAAACTTATCTATATTAGTAATCAATTATCACTTCTTTATTAGAAACTCCATGGTGACAGTGATTCATAAAAAATAACTGATAGCAATTTAGAATTAGGATTATATCTTATGACAAGGTGTATCCTTAAACTAGTGTGTCGCGATTTGCAGTTCGTGGATAGAGAATACTCTTTGTAAGAGAGTTCCATCACTAGGACAACAATTGTATTGATGTATACTGTGTGTTGTCTATACTCAGAATTATACTCTATCACTCTATTAATTGGTGTTCTATCATATATCACGAATACTATGAAGCTAATCCTTTCAGAAGATTATATTTCACCTTTATCAAGTTATACTTGATCATGCAGAAGTAACAAAAGGACTCCACCACCTAAAAGTCTTCAAGCCCTAAATGTAAGGACTATCATTCTTGCATCTAGTGATTATTCAGTAAATAGACAACTGATTATTTTAAAATCTAAACATATAAATGAAATGAAGAAACAACTCCCTATCCATATTTTTCAAAAGACAAAATGATTGTCACTGCATACATACACCAGCTACAGCTGATGAACTGATGTGATCACGATTAATGAAGATATACTTTCGTGATGAAAAGAAAAATTACCCAAAACCATTTTCTCGGGAATCCTCCACCCCAGTTCTTCTCTGAATAAGACGGAGCATTTTCAAACTCAATCCTCTCGCCATCCCACTCAATCCAACCTGAGATTCAATTTTTATGAGGAAAATGAATGAGGACAAACTATCTTATCGCAAACAGGGGTGATTAACTTTAAAGAACACGTGCACTTTACATACTGATTATCAAACATGATCCTAAAAGCCGATCTTTATACAAACATTACATTTCTAGCTTCGAAATTCTAAAGGAGATTAAGACCACTTACTCTTATCCTGTCTTACATTATGGCTCTATCAACAATTATATGCTTTTAGCCTCACAACGTTCTAGATGTTTAATCCTTACTAGCATTGTTTCTATCTATTATTATCTTTCAAGTGACTCAATGTCCATCTCTTTGGCAAATTACATTAGTAGTTACTGTCACGATTTATTCATATCAATAGTTCAATTAAAATTATCATATTTCAGTTCAGACGTAAGAAGCAGGACACTAGATCATAATAAATAAAATAAGAGATCAAATAGCCAATAGCTGAACAAGTAGCAAACACCTGTTGACAGTCCACCAGCCATGCATACTTGCCAATGTGGTTCAAAAACAGGGAAAGCTGCAAGCCACCCAGCGGTAGACTTCTGTGTAGACCCAACATCACCCCAACCATATACAGGACGTGTACTATACTCCCAACGAGCCGTTTTTACTGTTTCCACATAATCTGACCTATAATTAAAATCCATGTCAAGTACTAAAGAATCAGAGAATGCAATACTTAAAAAGAAATCTAAGCCCCACCTTCCATCATCTTGAATAAAACCTTGATTCCAAAGGGGAGTGACTTGAAAACCTTCCAACACTCTATCATTAAATTCCTAAGCAGAATGACCAAACACAAAGCATAATCAGCAGAGATAGAGAAGGCCAGTCTGGAAGCCAACTATGACATAATTACATATATAAACCATGTGCTTGGGTAGTTTAAAATTGTTGGAAAATTAAGAAAGCAAACCCCCTATTGCAATTTGCAAGACAGTCAAGAACTACCAACAAGAAAAAGCAAGGTCCAAATTAGTAACAAAACAGGTCCCACTGAAAAACCATCACTTGAAGACTTAGATTTTGAGTTTGGTCTAGTTTAACCTCAAAAGTGGATTGCTAAGTCTTGTCATTCACTTCAATACACTATTATGATTACATCACTGGTCAATGTAAGATCTTTAACATATCTTCACCAAAGACTGGAGGACTCTAACACAAAGTTTGCGTAACTATACATCTCAGATGATAAGATACAAGTGACCCAATAGTCCAAACAGCTACTACTATAATTGACTCTAATTTTATCTTATTTGAGTTTAGATGAAACTTTAACACGGAATAACCATGTGCTTGGTAGAAAGATGGAATATAAACCTGAGGAGGAAGCTCCTTGTTTGGAGGTTTAGAGTTTTGGTTGGGCACGAAAGTGTTCCCCAACATCAGCTCATGCCTGCCTAAGCATTTCCAAGATTCAAATCAAAAGAATAAGACAGTGATTTAACAATACGAGCAAAAAAAAAAAAAAGAGCAAAAACC
>Ga0214543_1007149_pt1 | contig 19385 bp, 4 predicted proteins | sample CNSS2metaG_FD_160094 | JGI IMG/M metagenome (GOLD analysis project Ga0214543, IMG submission 160094) | Root nodule microbial communities from cowpea collected in UCLA plant growth center, Los Angeles, California, USA - CNSS2 | ecosystem: Host-associated > Plants > Roots > Nodule | place: USA...
ATAAATAAAATTTTATATATATATATATATATATATATATATATATATATATATATATATATATATATATATATATATATATATATATATATACACTTGGGGTTCTGCATGTAAGCTTGGTGTTTTATATAAAATGTGATGAATTAAAATTATTCACACCTTTCTTTTTAATTGTCAGCCAGTAAATACACTCTAAATAAAAGAAAACGTAACGAGTAAGAATTTTATTTTTATTGTTTAAATGATGGTTTTAGACAAATAAATATATATTAAAACTTTAAGTTAATTAAATACAATAATTTAAATTATTTCATGATATTCTTAAAAAAAAGTCATGATATCTCTTAATTTATTTTTTATATTCCTTTTATCTTTCTTTTTTATTTCTTAAAATCATTTTTTTCCTTTTTTTTTAAGTAGATATTCCTAATTAGGAGATGGTTGAATCTAGAAAATTTCTATCTAGTCTTAGATTTGACAGATATCGTTTTTTTTAATAGTCCTGCGAAAACATCAATGAGTTTCACATATTTCTAATTCTATTTTGTAAGTATCATAGAATTTCTCAATAGGAATTGACTATTCAAATTGGTTCTTGACTGATATTTTGCTTTATTGATTTTCTGAGATTATTTTCTTTTATGATTTGAAAGTCCAGTTTGCTAAATTTGGTGAAAACAAAAATTCTTAAATCTCTATTTTTTGTCTAGTTTGTTTAATTTGATTTTTATTATGTTTAAGTATTCAATCATGTCAAAATTTTGTTAATTTTATTCAATTTAGTCATTTTTACTGACATCGCCTAAATAGTTAATCATAGAGTGTATAACATGATCCATAAGGGGATGACAACGGGTTGGATTGGACATGAATAGTGTCGACTCGCAACTTGACCTGCAAGAAAAAAAATTCACTCCCTACCCGTCTGTTCACTTGCTAGATACCCGTTTAAAAAATATCCATAGATTTTTTTGAAACCCATGGATATCCGTGGATACCCGCATATCCTTAAATATTTAAAAAATATATATTTTATAAGTTTTTTAAATAAAAATATAAAATATAATATAAATTCAATTAAGTTTTAAATTTAAGCTAATAAAAATAGTTTTAATTTTAATTAAATTTAACTTAATAAAATATAAATTAAATTTTAATTTTAAATTTTTGTATGTAATGGGTATCCGCGAGTATGGGTAATATGATATTTACACTTAATCCATTTATAAGCGGGTATTAAAATATTCACTACTTGCTACCCACGGGTACAATCTATCCGCCACGAATTTTATTCATGGATACTCGCTGACGTGGGTATTTTTGTCACCTACATCATAAAAAACCCCATTCACCTCCACAATTTCAATTTTTGTTTTACTCTTAGTTTTAACAGTTTTGAGATTCTGCATTTAGGGTAGAGGAAAAGAAATTGGGAAAAAATGTAGAAATATCCAAAAGAACAAGAAATGTACAGATTTTGCTTAAGTGGAAGCAGCATTAACACCAAATGAAGGAGGTGAAGTGTCATATAATAGTAATGGGTCACACGGAATATTCTATCATTAACTATTTAGATCGTGTGAGAAAAATGAGTAAATTAAACAAATTTAATAAAAATTGGGACATGATTGATATTTAAAAAAAATAGGACAAAATTAAATAAATTAGACAAAATAGAATTCAAATTAATATTTAAGCAAAAAATAATAATAGTTTATTCACTGAGACAAGTACTATCTTGTTTGTCCACTATTAAAGATACTGATAAATCAAATACTATAGGAGAAAATTCTTAAAAAATATGAAATGCCAATCAATAATGTTTTATTTAATTATTTACTTCAGAATATGAAAATTTAACTTTTTTTATCACTTTAGAAAATTCACATCAACTTTTTCATTAGAAGTTTAAAATTAATTTTAACAATTTCTACAAAAACAAATATTATTGTATGCTTTTGAGTAGTCCTTATAAATATTCCTAATACAAAATAATACATATATATACACCGTAAGAAATACTAGAATTATCAATGATATTTATAGACTAATTTAGCTCCATTTGTAATATTGTATTGCCGACGAATTATTTTAGTTGTGTTTCTAATGGAAACATCTATCAGTTATTTACTAAGAGATTTCAGATTCTATAGATAAATATTACCAATTGAAGAATATTTTTTTCAATTATAAGTAATTATTTAAATTTAAAGGATATTAATTAGGATACTAAAATTAAAAAAAATTATATAAATAAAAAAGTTAATAACCAAATCTATATTTTTGCTAATAATAATAAAAATTATTATTATTATTATTGAACACATATATGTTACTAATATATGTATTTAAACTTTTTTATGATAAAAAAATATAATAAAATTATATTTCTAAAAATAAATACAAATAATTTTATAATTTTGTTATATATAATTTTTATTGATTTATACGTAGTATTTTTATTATAAATAATTATTTTAATTTAAAAAATAATTAAATTTTTAAAAAAATGTCAGAACTAATACAAGAATTATTTTAATTTAAAAAACAAATACTTATTAAAGTATAAAATTAAAAAATAAATATGTACACAAAATAAAGTGAATTTATAATATAAATATATTATACATTATAATCTAAAAATAAATGGTTTAAGATAATTGCACAAGCACAAAGGCCCAAAAAAGTAAAGCCCAATCCAGTCTACAGATAAAAAATAGAAAATATCGGAAACATGGAGTCCGGGGCAAGTTTTGTTCCTAAGTTTGAAACGTTGAAGAATGGCGACTCTGGATTCCGACGTGACGATGGTTCCGGCCGGCGAACCCTCCAGCAGCGCCGGTCCTTCGTCTAGCAAGAAGCCCAAGCGATTCGAGATCAAGAAGTGGAATGCCGTTGCTCTATGGGCTTGGGGTGCGTCTCTCAACCCTCTTCTAAACCCTAGCTTTAATTTCCTTCATCTCATTTTCTTTTTCTTCTTTTTCCTTTCTGTTGTTGCAGATATCGTTGTGGACAATTGTGCTATCTGCAGGAACCATATCATGGATCTCTGTAAGCGTGTTAATTCAATTTATCATTGTGAATTAACCTTTTTATGAGAAATTGCCTAATTCGTTTTGGTTTTGGATGCTTGTTTAGGTATTGAGTGCCAGGCCAACCAGGCTAGCGCCACTAGCGAGGAATGCACTGTAGCTTGGGGTACGCTCTTCTGGCTGGTCTTTTTCCATCTAATTAATTGGTTGTTTTGTTTTGGAATCTGTTTTTTAAATCTTTTCTTGAATCTTTACTGTCTCGTTGTATTCCTATATTTGTTAAGGATGTTATCGTCTGAAATCAATAAACGTGATATGAGTTATCTGAAATCAATAACTGCTGGTTGTTCCTTCAGCTAGTTTAAGGTTGGAACTTACAGTTATTAGACCTGATTGTTAGCTTCTTACTCGGTAGCTCGTCATCACTTTTTATTTTTTTTGTTCCACCTTTAAACCAATGCACTGTCAGTTCCTTAAGCTTGTGAAATTGTTTGATTAGGCATCATTCTTCTTTATTATAAAAATGTTCCCCCACCCTGCTTTTCCGCATGTAAACTTGAGTTTTTCACTCAAGTGATCCATTCAAATTGTCTATTCAATAGTAAAGCTCGTTAGGAAATGAGTTGAACACTTTTCCAAGGGAAAATCATCCTCTGTGTTCATGATTTCATATATATATATATATATATATATATATATATATGTAGGTGATCGTAGTGCAAGTAGTGTTGAAATTTTGATTCCTGTATCCCACATGAATGCAATCCAAAAGCTCAGTTGTAAATTTTTTTTTTTTGGAGAAAATCAAGCAATGAACAGCCTATAGAAACGGTTACTCTTTATCAACTGCAGTTGCAATGGAGATTTTAACAATGATTCGTATGTTTGTTTGTTTTTTATTTGTTTGGTCCTTATTATTAAGGTTTGCATACTTGATGACTATACTGACTTCTAGATTCTAGACCATATTGAGATTGTAGGCTTGTTTAGTTCATCTTAAAGTTTACAGTTTAATGAGATAAGATTTTATTTCAAATACTTTTAGACCTAAAAACTAATTTTACTTTCATCACGATTCACATATGACTATGGTTTGAAGTTTGATGACTTTCAACTTTCTTCGGGCCAATTTTCACTGAAGCAAATGCTAGATCGTTTTTGTTGAAGGACACTAGGTCATGATTTATTGAAGTCTAGCTCTGTAGTCTGTTAACTGTGGCTCTAGGTAGAACCAATTAGTGGTGTAAAATACTTTAGCATAATATCTATATCTGATACTGAAACCTGTGTTACAAGCTTGCATTTGTTTTGGCACATTGGTAGGTAACAGTGTAAGAACGAAAATGCAGAGGTTTTTTTTAGGAAGGGAGGTCTTCATTCCATTCAATATATATTAAATACTGTATTTATTTGAAGCAGAGGTTTCAAATACTGACTATACTTTTAGTTATTTATTTATATATAAATATATTCCATTCAATATATATTGTCAGACCATTAATCTTTAGAATATTATCACATTTGTATATTGTATTGGATACTTGTACCCGTTCCCCGGCACAGATCAGTGGCACAGATCAGCGTAGGGAAAAAAGTCCATATTAAAAGTCCATATTAGGCAGTAGTGCGTAGGTTATATCTCTAGTTGTGTAAGCCTATCTACTTGTTACGTTTTGGCTTGGCAAAAGCAGGATTACTGAAATTGTTACTTGCTCTGGGTGATATCTTGTACAGGAGTTTGTAACCATGCTTTTCACTTCCATTGCATAAGCCGATGGCTCAAGACCCGTCAAGTATGTCCGCTAGGTATGTGGGACAAGTTCCTTTTCCACCCTTTTCTCTGTTTGGATTGAATGAATTATTAGTGATCTTCTCATTTGCTTGGTGTTTCTTTGGTGCTATAGATAATAGCGAGTGGGAGTTTCAGAAATATGGTCACTAGAACTTGGATGCCGCTGAGATACCTTCAACTGGGGACGTTTGATTGTATCAGTTTCTATCAAATATTTATACGTTATTGTCATTGGAGTTTTACTATCTTTCAAAAGAGTCCCTTCTAAAGTTTAATCATGTCGTTACTCTCCAGTTCCACGGTTAATCACATCATTCAAACCTACTAATGTGGTAAATCCGGTAGCGTAAACCACAAAAAAAAAAAAAAAAAAAAAAAAATCCGTCTGCGTTACTCAATTGTATATGCACTGTTATGTCACCTACTGTACTGCCTATTTTCACAAATATGATGTACAAAAAAATCTTTTTTAACGTTAAGTATCATGTATTCTACTGAAGTAGAACCTTCTATCGCAGTTTGTACTATTTTAAATAGATACGAAGAATTATGAAAATCTGATATTAATCGGAATTTCATTTAGAGGAGAAAGTGATCTATCTTGTTGTAGTGTAGCATAATTGGAAATGGCAAGTAGGAAGAGCAAGGCCTAGTTAAAATACCTAATATCAGCATTGTTTGATATATACATATATATATATATATATATAGGTCAATGGGTTGGGTTAATGGTTGAACAGATACGTTTTCAAAGTCTATAATTCACTGATGACTGAATTGGTGTATTTGTTTCTAAAATAATTATAGTAAAGAAGGAAATTTAGTATGTAATACAATAAATTATGAAAGTAATTTTTTAACTACATTTTCCGTGATAAGGATAGAAATAAAAAAAAAAAAAAGTGTAAAGAAGTGTATGGGTTGAGATAAAAAAATTGGATGTAATGAGGAAAACAATGAAAGTTATTACATAAAATGTATTGTAAAAACAACATTATTGTTTCCTAACTGTCATAATCAGAATCCATTTCCTTTTGTCAAATGATTTGACAACTAGATAATAAAGTACGAAAACGGGGTATGACTAAACTGGGTTATTAAGAATTATCATTTTTCATTAATATAGCAAAAACTAAACCGCTTTTCATAGTTAGCCCTTACTACATAGCTCTGTAAACAAAGTTGCGAATTCAACCAGGGGAACCCATATGGTCCCGGTTTTCAATGTTTTCACATTGGACTTTTATTCTACACGGGTGTGGAAGAACTAAATGAGATTGGAGAAAATCAACCCCAACAATTGTTGGCAATGGCAAGCCTACGTAAAACTACCACTCACACATTGCAAATTTCAATAACAACCATAAATGTGACTGGAAAAAGGTTAAGTAGGGGCAAATTGTTCTGACCAAAATATTTCACCTTCGTTTGACCATGGCTAGCTGGATTCACTGTAGTTCGGAACTTCCTTTAAAACAAAAAATAAAATAAAAGCCTTGGCTATTTTGCAATTTATATTTCTTATTTTCACAATATACAGAATCAATTTGAATGAACGAATCACTCTATTTGTCATTGATCGATCAGAATAAGTCGAATTACTCTATTGTGTTATTAAGTGAAATTTGCAGGATAAATGACAACAACTTTTATCATAGATATCATTGAAGCAAAAACTCAAATTTTAGTTAAAAAATAGTAGAGAAGAAAAGTATCTGAGATGTTGCACCTAAAAGGTTTTGTGTAGTTCACACAATGTTTTCAAAGTTATGAGTAATATTAGAGGTGAGTGAGTTAGCAGGGCCAGCTGGGAAAAAAAACCTAAAAATTAAAAGTATAGTGCAGTTAAGGAGAGATTGAGGCCAATTTTGTCTCCCTCAATAAATGTTTTGGGTTGAAAGAAGAGTGTGATAACGAAAATAATGGCCTCCAATTCAGAAACCAAATCTCCTTCCAACCACAAAGGTCAACGCCATTCTCGGTCTTCAATTCGTTGCACGTTCTCTTCTTCTCTCCATTACCAACGCCTCATTCTAATCATTCTTTTCTCCCTTCCCTTTCTCTCTCTCTTTTCTAACACTATTTTTTCTTCTTCTTATACTCTCTCATAACACACAGTAAATATAATTTCAAACTCTCATAATTTTTTTAACTCATAAAAATCATAGATTTTCTAATAAAAAAAGTATGACCAACAAACATTTCAGATTGACTCGTCTGAGTAAAAAAACTAAGTAGCCGTTTATCTAATTGACAACGAACATGGACACCTTAACCAAATAAACAGTTTTCTGACATTTTTTTTTTGTCATCACTTCTTTTTTATATTTCCATGGTATCATATTTGAAAACTCTTTGATGTAGACATAGAGTGGTCCTCAGTGATATAACACGTCTATTAATTCTCCATATTACATAAGCAATTGTTATTTTATTCTAGATCTCACTCCAATTAAAAATAAGATATAAGTTAGTCATAAAATTATATCAGAATTATTAACATTTTATCTATGTTTTCTAAGTTAAAATAAATTTATAGCATAAAACTTAAAACACCTAGATAGTATTAGTAACGTTGAATGTTAAAAAATGATGACTTATATCATTGCCCCCTATATTTGTCTCACTCTGCTGGTTGTGTACACTGACATGTATCTAATCACAGAACATTATTCTAAGCTCAATGTTATAAATCCCTCCAGAGAAGAAGTCTCTCACAATCTGAAAACAACACTCTCTCTCTCTCTCTCTCTTGATGGAGAATTCTCTGAATCCTTCTACGGGAAAAGCAGTGTCTGGAAGTGGCAATGAAGAAAGCGGGTGGACTTCTTACTTTGAAGATTTTTCTAAGGGCATGGATGAACAAAGTTACTGTTCCAGCTTGGGTGGTTCCTCTTTGGTCTCAGATGCAGCTTCTTCTGCTGCATGGAAACTCTCACATCACAATCACCTTCTGTCATATCCTTCTGTTAGAGTTAGGGACTCATCTAACAATAATGTCTCTAAGAAACTTCGTTTCAAGAAGACAAGAACCCAACAGATATCAGATGATGATCCTTTGGAAGACACTGCTAGCTCCCCTGTCAATAGTCCCAAGGTACACCATGTGCAACATCATATCATCTCTTCTTTTTCTCATATACAAAAAACATAACATTTCATCTTTTTTTCTTTTCTTCTGAAAGTCCCCCTTAACTAAAGATAAAGTCATGCAATTTATATTTATATATCAGATGCAAACTTTATCTTACAGGTTAGTTTTACGGTTTTGAATTAAACTTAAAGATGAAATTTTTTGTAACTTTCCATCTTTTACGACAGGTAGGGGACTTGAAGATTTCGTGCAAGATTGATGATGATCAACTTGACGGTTCTACTTCTAGGGTAACCCTGCTAAATTTATGGTGTTTGTGATCAGAATGGAAGAAATAGTAACTCTTTAAGTACTTGTCTAACCAAGTTATGATGATGATGATGATTGTGTAGGGTAAGGGTTTTCATTCAGAGCATTATACAAACCTGCTGCAGACTGATGAGTGTGACATGAATTTTAACGAAAACAACGTTGAGTGCACCGCAGACTTGAAGAAAAGGGGTCTATGTCTTGTTCCTTGGTCGATGTTGGTTAATTATTATGGGTGAATGCTACTTCTGTCTACTTTGTGTTCTTCTATGTAGCTTGACTTCTCAGGTCACGTTGCTGTAAACATAACATGATCAGTGACAGAAAATCCCTGTATTATACCAATCATTGTTAACATGATCATAACCTGAGACCATAATTTATGTTTTGTTCGTTAATGTTTGGGACATTCTCCGTGGGAAGTAAATATATCTATGTTCTCAATAGTTACAAGTAACAGTAAGAGAAAGGTAATATAAGCTGTCTAAACAAGTGAAACCGTTTTGGTCAAAATTTATATATATAATGAACGAATAGTATTAAATATGGTTAAATTTCAACTACAATATATTTTTAAATTAAAACTAGATTAAATTTTAATTCAGTATTTTAATTATGTATTATTTTATTACCCATTGCAAAATCAAAGATTAAGAGTTACTGTTAATTAATTGAACGATGAGACTTAATATTGATGGGTGGACCAAATTTTCAAATGGTTTGAAAACTAAGTATGATAGGTGATAAATGAAAACTTGAATAGAGCCCTTGTGTAGAACATTGAAAAACGAAGATTCGTGGGTAGCAGTACTGCATTTAATATTAAACATAAAATAATAGTGATATATGCTTTTGATTTTAAATATAATATGTACTAGACATTATGTATTAGTGGACAATAGTTTACAAAGTAGTACTGCAAAACATGGAAGAAAAAACTGTCATCATGTCACAATGCATTGATCTAAATCTTTTCATATACTGATAATAAAGTTATGATATCTCATTATCTTAAATGAAGCGTGTAGAAGAAACCTAATCATTTAGGCAAAAACACCAATTCAATACACTTTTATTAAAATTATTTATCTGACTATTTTTTTTTTATAATTACTTTAATAACTAAGACATGTTTGGAACAATTTAATAAAGAAAAGGATTGTGATTTTAAATATTTCCTTTTTATGGCAAAGTCGTAGCAAAATTCTAATAATTTTGTTTTTTAATTTATTTAATAGTAGTGCTTAGAAATATAATTTTAATTTTTTTCTAATAATTAGAGTGAAAATTCATGCTTATAAATATAATTAGAGTGAAAGTAAGTGTTGTCTGTTAAAAAAAGATTAGTTTGTGCAATTATATACTTTCAAATATTTTTAAACTGAAAATGTGACTCTAAAAATAAATGGATCATTATTAAAAAGAGAAAAAGTGAAATAGTTAAAAGAATAGTTTCTACAGCCAAAACCCTTCACAAGTACTTTCTTTAATTAACAATTATAATTACACTCAGTTTTACATTCTTAATTCTAAATAATCATTGCCAGTTTTGTCCAAACGTGAAAGACAATTCTTGGCGATTGTAACCAACCACAGATTTCATTTAAAAGCTGCTAAATTCTATTATTCAATTGGATAACTTCAGATGGAAATTCAATAACCTAGCATAAATTTAAATCTTAAATAATTAATAGATTAATGAATTTTTTATAAGTACTTAACTTTTTTCATTTATATTATATTCAATTTAAATTTTAAACATATATACTTAAATTCCTATCCATACTCTTATTAAAATGGAGTTGAAAACACTATGATGATGTCGAGCATATGATCTAGCAGAGATCAGACAAAGACACTTTAACCAAAGAAAACTTTAGTCATAATTAAGATAAAATTACTTTGACTAGGGACAAGTTAAAAATATTAAATTTAAAGTCGAATTTTGTGAGAATAATGATTTCTGAATGTTGAAACACATATATTCTATGAATATATATGTTGTCTGCAGATTCCATGTGGAACATTAGTCCCCTTTTGAGACTGGTATATATGATTTATTATAATTGACAATTAATATATGAATATACTAATTATGACTATATATAGTACTTTATTGTTTAGTAATATATATGATACCTACTCTAGCAGAAAGAAAATCAGAACACTGAACCAACCACGAAAAAGAAACATTCGCAGGCTTCCTTGTACCCTGTCAAGTGTTTGATTTCTGATAGAATGCATAAAAAAAAATCGAAAGGGAAAAAAATTAGATTTATAGATTTAAAAAAAGTTAGTTTGGTTTCATGCCTCCAACTGGCCCTTCATTTAATAAGAATATTCTGAAAACGGCTGCAGCAAATGCTCCTCCATGTGCTACCTCTACCATTTAGAACAGGTCAGCACTGATGAAGAACACCAAACACTTCTTTAAAACTTTTGCATACAAATACTCCACATTCATAATGTTATCTTTCACCCTCTTTAGATTTAATTAGAGGTTCTTTTTATAATACATTTGATAGACTATAACGATTAGATCCACCGTATTTGATCACTTAGTGAATCAACTTAATTCGGCTCACTTATTAGCGAGTCAAAAAAAATTCAAATCTGAACTAACCCACCACGAATTGGTGGATTAAATGGGTTGGCTCATGGGCTCACTTAATTAAAAACATATATATTTTTTTAACATTTTTTTTCAATCAAAACTAAACTATAATGATAATTAAAATCTAAATAAATTTTAATACAATCCAAATACAAACTAAAATTACAAAAATGTCAAATTATCTATGTGTTGGCTAAAAGAACAACCTGACCTAAATGCAAAGTCGAACTTAACAAAAAAACACTTACGTAACCCTTTATTTGCGAGTTGGTGAGCCAACCCGACTCACCACGGGTTCAACCCGGGTGAGCTGGGTTCTAAGTGAGACGGGTCAAAAATCAATCCGTATTGAAATTTATAAAAAAATTTCAACCCAACCCGGCCGGAACCTGCGGTAGACGGAGTTGACTCGCGGATTCCAACCCATTTTGACAGTTCTAATAACAATGAAAATTATTTTTATGTAAAATTAAAATCCGTTTTTATCCTAAATTTTGATATATTTTGATTTCAAAATTTAAAAAAGTAATAGATTCAATCCTTTTAATTCAACTTAAACGTGTCAAATCCATTTTATAATAATATATGAGTTGTTCATATTATTTTGATATGTTATGATTCAAATAACTTAATTTAAACGGATTACATGTATTTATTTTTATTGATCGAAAATAAAAATGTATTAAAATTTATGATACGACGAATATTAATTTTACTTTCAAAAAATCGAAAACATATTTAACATGAATATTTATAAATGAGTATAAATAGGAATAAATCAAAGTTATCCTTAGATTAATTTGATTATTTCGTAAAAGTAATTAAGATTCTCTCCTGTCAAAAGTAGCTATAATGTGCCTCTAATGTACTGGTTCTCATTTTGTCAGCATCAAGTTATGGTTGAAATCTTCGAAATGAATCAATGTGCACAATGGTGAAGCTCCGATTAATGCATGCTTTGTATATAAGCTTTGGCTGTCGACATCACAAAGCAATAATAGAAATGGGAGAAACTGTTGACAACAATCTCTGTCTCCTTGCATGCCATGGCAATATCAAAGTTTGCACATCGGTTCGATTGGACCGATACATAAAGTAAAAGAGAAATGAAATGCAGTTTTATCAAATAGAGCATAAGAATTTTTGTGGATAAACATATAATAATGAAGTAAAATCTCCATTGAATTTTGCAGTTGTTTCTATCTTTGTTAAAATCATATTTTTATTATCAATTTTCGTATTTAATATTATTTGTTTTGAAGCATGATATACTTTTTATTGTTTTGATTTTAAAAGGTGGAGATTAAAAGAGAAATGTATATTTAAAACGCTTTTAACTTCTGTTAGGAGTAATCACAGCATCCAATTGATATTGTATGTTTCGTAACTTGAAACTTCTATTGTAGTTTTATTTTTAAAAAATATCTCAAAAAAAAATATTTAAACTCTTCTTAATCTTAATTCCTTAATGATATAAAGTTATTGAATATTCTGAATGTTCTGAACTCAAATTCATCAAGTAACATCGTTAGAATCAATTATCGCATTCAAAGTATTGTCCGTTTTGAAATTTGAAGTTTCATCATGGTTTTTTGCTTAAAATGTGTCTTAGAGTATGAAGAAGGAATGATTACTTAAATTGTCATTACTTGAAACTCCTATGTGATGTTAGACTATTGAGTATATTAGAACAAGACCCCAGTTGAGATCTAACGGAGTTTTTGTATCCACAAATGGTGTCAATGTTCTGATCCTAAATCCGTAAAGTGATATTGTTAGGATCAATTACCACATATGAGATATTATTTACTTTGTAGGCTGAAGTTTTGTCACAATTTTACCTTTAAAAATATCTCAAATGATTAAAGAAAAAATAAATATTTAAATCGTCTTTAATTTTGACTCTTAAAAAATATTAAACTATTGAGTATACTATAACCTTGAGAAAGCAAGCATTAATACATATTTTTTAAAGTTTAGTCGATATTATAATCAGAAAATAACTATTATTTAACAACATGATAATTCAAATAACATACAATCTTGACTCAATAATCTTTTATCACTGAACAATTGATACACCCTGCTATATTTTGTTCTTTTTCAAAATCATGTTTTAGCATCTAAAAATTCAAGTAAAATACATATAGATTCACTTTTACTTGTATTAGTTAACGCAGTGTGAGGGCTAGTTTGAAAAGTTAATTATTTAATCTCCACAAAAACCGGTTTACATCACTAATTTGGTAAGCAGTCAAATACTTAACTGCCACTAATGATGTGATTAATGTGATGGTGGTAGATCAAACGTCGAATCCAAAGCTCGAAAAGCTGACAAATTTGAACTTCACCTTTGATAAGAGGTGTACATTAATTCTACAAAAATCCATCAATCCCATCATTCTCCAACATTAATCTCTTCACTGCAGCGACATCACAATTCAGAATGCTTTTTTTGTTTCAATGTATCTATACAACCTGACACACTTTCATGATGTCAGGTTCAATGATTTTGACTGTGTTTCAATCACTGTACCTAATAAATTACCAAGTTAAATATAGAAACAGAATTCGAAGCATGAAAGATATCATATCATGTTCTTTTCATTTCTCAGATATCTAGTTATATTGTACATGCATTCCACAATTGAATATGGTATTAATATAGAAGTTGTTTCAATTTACTATGTCAGTTCGTACCCTATGACTCAATGAATGCATGCTTATTTTTAGGGTTCTTTAGGTCACTATGTATACGTAGGGTAACTAGGTCAAAATAATTCTGTTTGAATTGCACTTCCTGTCATATTATTAGTACTGCATGCTTTGTATGAGTTTCATTACATTTTTTTATAATTACAATCATGCTAGTATAATACAATTAGTTTTGGTTATAGCTAATCTTCTAATTATATCACTGTAGTATATTTTTGTTTTTAAAAAAGGTTTACACATAAGCTAATTTTAGTGATTTTGAACCTTTTTAGTTTTATGTTTAAGTCCAACAGACTTCATCTTTAGGCTATGCGGAACTTTCAAATTACTATTTTCTATGTAGTTTGTTAGATTGAATTTTTTAATATCATTTTAGAAAAAAAAAATTATGTCATACTATATTTTGGTTTCATCCCATAAACCTTATACTTGTATGTTTTTATTAACAAATAAAGAAAAAAGATAAAATGTATTTTAAAGGTTTTACGATTTTGCGGAAAATTGTTTGAAAAAATATATATATAATGTCTAACTAAAAAAAACTGTATATGTTAAAATGGTATTTTTAATTAAAAGTTCTTCTTCCTGTTCAAAGTAATGGATCACATTTACTCTCTTTTTTTTCTTCCCTTAAACAATGCCAAACAGTGAAATGGATCTGTGTGTGAATTCTTTTATTGTTGTCTTGAGTGTTAAGGAAGTTCGATAAGAAAAGGAAAGAACAATATTCTCAGGCATGAAATATATTAACAAAAAATAAAAATACTTAGCTCAGATATCAGATGATTCCGAATTGTTCTAAAATTCTTGGTACTGAAGTTTGACTTCTCTCTTAGAATTAACCAAATTAACACAAAACTATAAAATAGAACATATCACTGCTAACCTTTTGCAAAGTTTCGTTCTAAAAACATTATTCAAAAAGAAGATACATAACATAAATTTATATATTTTTTAAAATCATAAGTTTTATCCAGAAACTAGTCTTGTTGGCAGTACTCATGAACTGTTACTGATTTATCGAGTTTTTAAGAACATAGTAATTAATAGAGAACAGATTCTCCTCTTATAATCCTACAGCAACATCATCCCTAAAGTCATTGCCAAATGCAAGCAACCACCAACTCTTTTTTTTCATCAACAATAACTAATATATGTAAATAAAAGATTGAAACTTCAGAGATGTCTCAACTCATGTACGATACCAAAAAGAGATGAGAAAATTAACCTATAATACTAAATTTACTTTTAAACATACAAACCCTCAAACAACACCCAAACTTCACATAGGATAAAACACAAATGAGATGTATTTTATTATCTCTATAGACCCAAAATATTACAAAAAATATATGTATATAATTCTACCATAGGGTTATCTCCTACCAAGATAGATCTAACAATCTATATATAACATAAATTAAATTTGCAAAAAAACTGAGATTCAACACATTCACGTAAATCAATCTTTCCACAAGAATCAACAAGAAATAATTTCTTTTACAGATTAGCTTGTTTCTAATAATTCCAAAGCATAACTATCTCCTTTGTAATAAGTTTGCATAAAAATCTTAACAACAAAACAACACATAACATAAGTGATGACAATAAGGGATTAGAGTAAAAGATACTAATATTATAGCATAAAAAATTCTTATTTTTATCTTATTTTTGAACTAATGTACTACAAATTGAATACATAATTTTGGACAACCATCAACTTTAACTTTCCATTAAAGTTGAAATGTGATTTAAGCATTCCACTTACTCTTATGTTTTTTTTTTCTTATGTTCTTTTATTATAAATATATCAAAGGTTTTTAATGTGTAATGTTGTTGAAACTCCAATGTAGGTTAAAGACAGAATCAATTTATAATATATGTAAGTAAAAATCTTATTTTATAAATTGATTTTGTAGAATTAAGATAGGTTTAAAATTCAATTCCTAATACATATTCAGAAAGACATCGTATATATGTAAATTTTGGTGTATGGTTATCCATGCACATAGAAGGCCAAACCAATAAAAAGTGAATGAAGTGCAGATTTTGGATAGCCGAAAAAAGAAACATATATTGAGTTTTGAAATCATGGTCCCCCACCAAGTAACTGAACATTAATTAGCATGAATCATGTTCCAGCTTCTCACACTTAACCTAGTCACATTCTCTTGTGTGAATGAAATTTTGTATTGCTTGCTGATGTGTGCTGCATTGACTTTTGTAGGAACATGTTTCTCCTGTGCCCCCGCCACAAGAATTAAAGGTCCCAGTGAAACCAAGCAACTTGGTACAAAATCACAACTTTTTATGTTTCTTACGTTCAACTTTCTCCACCATGCAAATTTTTTAAGAATTAATATATGCCAAATGCTACTCTTGCCATAATTTTATGAGCACGGACTATATAGTAGATTTACACAAATCTTATCTAATTTCCATTGACATAAAAAACGGACATATTTTGTTATTTGACGGGGTTAAGAATTTTAGTGTGAATCTAAATCTCACATTTATTAGAAATAAGAAAGTGGAACGCATAAAGATTTATAAACCTATTGTCTTAAGATTTTAGGTTGAAAGTGATATCAATGTCTTATGTAGTTAGACTTGGATCTTACCGGTGTTGTATCTGTACTAAAACTCACTTTGTGTAAACCTAACATATGATAATGTAGTTTTACTAAATAGCATGTACTGATACCTGCATGTTACAAGCAACCATAAATTGGACTGTCTCTTTTAACACTATAGTTCGTAGAAGAAAAGTCTAGAAGGAAGAATAATGATTGTAAAATTATTAGGCAACAGAAAAAATAAAATAAAATAATAAACAAGATTCACCAATTTAACAATCTTTCTAAACTCGAAGAAAGATAAAGATAAGGCTTATAACTTAAGCAGACGTCATTAAAAAACTGTTTTAGTTTATCGGAGAATATAAAGTGTTCTCTAATTAATTAGTTTATCGAGAATATAAAATAATAACTAATTTAGATGTTAGTTTGTTTGATAACAAATTACATAATGTCATTGATTGATTTAGAGTTTAACTATCACACCAATTACAATGTTTTATTTGTAATAGAAATTATTTTAAAGATTAATAATTTTTAATTTATAAATTAGTATTTAAATAAGTTACTATAATTATTAATTATTTTTTGTCCTAAAATTAGTTGTTATTTAATTTTTTTTTACAGTGAATTAAAGAAAAAAGTGAAAAGATTATTTGATTTGAATGTAATATAAAATTATATTTTACATGCATCTTTCTGTGTAAAAGTTAATTAAGTATCTATCATATACTTGATTATATACAAATTTACGACGAATGAAGTCTAATCAATTAATTGTGAATGTCATTTAATTTATCACACTAACATTATCATTGATTATGTTTAAATAATAACAATTTCAATAATGAAATCAATTATAATGTTCAAAATCTAATATAGAATTACTTTACTAAAGTAAAAACAAAAAGGGTCAATAGAACTCACAAAAGGGCTCCTAGTGATGACATAAACTACTGTAACAGAGAATAGAACTCGGAAAAGTATGAGAGATCGAAGAAACATGAAAACTAGTGTGTTCTGTCTTCCCCACCTCTGAAGCAGAAAAATAAGCTTATCCTTTTGTCTGAAATGCGAAGAGAAGTCCAACTTTTTTATTGATTTTTTTAGTATTGTTCTCTATTAAGTATTAAAAGTACATTTGGTATTATTTTCTATTAAACATTAAAATACACGATAATATATTAGAAAGACACGTCAGATAAATAGTAAAAGAAAATCCAAATTCTGTGTACAATGGTTTGTTTAGAGGATAAAGAATGTTATTTGATGTATGTTTATTGGTGGTGACATTGTGTGTGATTGTATATGAAAATGGGCGGCAAGTAACAACCTCTGCACAAACTGAACAACTTTTTAGGAATAATATCCATTCTCACTTATAACGTATCTTTCTGGACGGCAAAAGGGGAGCTTAAGCTTCGGGATTTGGACCACATGTTCTCCTTTTTCTTCCTCTGTGTATGCCTCAACCTAACTCTAATATTTTAATTCATCTTACTTTCTAACTCTGGTTGGTACTTCAAGACAAAGTAGGGAAGGTTCCATGAATTAATATGTGACTGTGCCTTAGCCTACCCATGTGGAGCATAGTTAAATACTCCATGTTTCTGCACACACAATATTGTAGCTTATGATAAATTAGTGTCTCTGATGCATGACAAGTGTCAAAGGTCTCCTAATTAATATATAGCCTTCAAATTCTAATGAAACCAAGAAATCTATTGTCTTAAGGTTTTAGCTTAAAAGTGGTGTCAATGTCTTTGGGTTTAGGTTTCATTAAAGTTGTATCTTTTCAGTGAAACCTCTCTGTAAACCTAACAAGTGGCATCACCGGTGGTTAAAATCGGCTCAGACGAGTGCAATATAATCCTAATATCGAAAGTCTTCCTGGCAAGGATTCCAGGTAAGCGTGGTTGGGAATGCTTCCGCTGGAAGAGTGTACCAATATTGTTGAAGGGACTCACTCTTAAGGGGAAGATTGTTAGGAATCCAAGTGTGGTCTAAATCTCACCCTTAAGGTTTTGGGTTGAGAGTGGTATCAATATCTTATGTGTTTGAGCTCAGGTCTCATTAAAATTGTATTTCTCCATTAAAACTTCCTCCGTAAACCTAACAAAAAGTTGTTAAACTTGTTGCACTTGTTTTAAATTTGTTGCACTTGTTACCGTATATATAATATATATATATAAGTGGACGTAGAAAGTAAAAAAGAAAAATCGGACCAAATATACATCACAACTAATATATAACTTTTTGTTCATTTTTATCTTTGCAAATTCATTTAAAATCTCTTATAACGTTTTATTTTTCATTTAAAGTATTCCTTTTACTTAAATTATTATTCTCAATTTTCTCACTTTTGCTACGGCTCATACACTTTGATCCAATTTCATGAAATTGTCACTTCAAGGTTTAATATTTCATATCCTATTAATATTTTTTTTTTCACAATCTTCTATATAGATTTTTTTCTGATGAAAATGAGATGGGTCAAAGATATTTATACGGGAAAATTTCCTCCTTCAATTGAAAGAAGGGGCTTTCTTTCTCACCCCACGTTTTTCTACCAGCACTCCCAAAGTTTCCTGCAATGCCAAATATATCCCTACCAAATAAATATATAAAATGTTAAATTAATTATTCAGTAACGCTGAAGCTGTTATATATTTACAGATCGTGCACCTCCAAGTCATTCTCACAAACACCTTCAACCGCGTTTAGTATTTATTTTTAGGTTTAATTATGCCTTTAGTTCCTATTTTGGAGTCAAAATCTCAACATGATACCCAAATTTTTAAAAGTCTCAAAATGGTCCCCTTTTTTGTTGAAACGTCTCACATTTGCCCTTCCCGTTAAGTTAAGGTTGACGCCGTCAGAGGGAGTGCCACGTGTCAGTTCCTCGATTTTTTGAATTTTTTTATTAATTTTTTTTTTGAATTTTTTTTTATTTTTAATTTTTTTATTAATTTTTAAAAAAAAATCAAAAAAATTGCCACGTGTCAGTATTACGCCACGTGTCATTTTGTTAGTCTCAATTTTATCCCTTTATTTTAATTTGTCTCAATTTAGTCCCAATTTTTGTAAAAATGAGCAATTTTGTCCCCCTTCAAATTGAAACAAAAATTAATTTTATATAAATGTTATACAAATATTTTTATTAAATTTGATATTTGTATTCAAATTGATATTTTTATTATATATTTTTAACATAGCTAAGTTTAGTTAAAATTATGTTTCACATTCAACTTTA
>Ga0214543_1007159_pt1 | contig 19372 bp, 13 predicted proteins | sample CNSS2metaG_FD_160094 | JGI IMG/M metagenome (GOLD analysis project Ga0214543, IMG submission 160094) | Root nodule microbial communities from cowpea collected in UCLA plant growth center, Los Angeles, California, USA - CNSS2 | ecosystem: Host-associated > Plants > Roots > Nodule | place: USA...
AAAAAAAAAAAAAAAAAAAAAAATATATATATATATATATATATAGGAGTTACTTGATTAATTGTGAATATTTTAATAATTTAAACGAGAATGGAGATATGGCGGGGACGAGTATTATAGCGGGTATATGTACATCCCCATACCCAACTGAAAAAGTCGGGGATTCTCCATACCCATACCCATACCCAGTCAATGCGGGGATTTTCCGTCAAAACGGGGACGGGTTCGGGCAATACCCACGGGAACGGGTTTATTTGCCATCTCTACTCATCGGATCGTGTTACAAAATTTCTAACTTACCAAAAAAGTGAATCAGATTAAATTGATCATTTTTTAGTTCAACCCATAGTGTACAACCTGTATAAACCGGATTAACTCACTTTCAAACCCCTATTTTTTAATATCCATGAATTAATTTTCATTTGCAAAATGTCACTAGGTAATATGTACTAAAAGTGTTCAATCTCCAGCATTATCGAACCCCAACAAGTTCATTCAAAACAATATTGCAACTAGATTTATTTCCACATCTCTTAATTTAAATGTTGAGAAAATTGTGTTTCCAACTAAAGTACAGCTTGAATTTAACAATTAATTCGTATCACCACCGTCATTCATTGGTTAGCCATATAACAGTGTCATTAAAACAAATCACGATGTATATGTATAAAAAAAAAAAAACCCATAAAAGGAAATGACACAAAAAAAACATGTCGAAGATTTGAGTTGGTTTTCATACCATGATCGATCATGGTATTACAATGTCCCAAATGGTAACATATGATACGATTACATTTTTTAGTGAGTTTTTTTTAAATAAACGTGTTTGATATTTTGTTGTGTGAAACTGGGACAAGATTAGAATAGAGATGATACGAAAAGCATTCACCCAATTGATTTACCTATATGTCGTATCTGATGCAAATTGGATCTTAGTTGTTCACCATGCCAAGTTCTTTGAATCAAAATATTTAGATCACATTTCACATAACATGGAATCCTACAAAAAAGTCGTGTTAAAATTTTAAAAGAATTTGGTTTATTCTGTATCAGAAACTTGGGTTATAAAATGAATAATATATTATCTTCTCCATCACTGCATCTCATAATTATTCTTGTCCGCCAGAAACTACCGAGAACCCTTAAACTATTCACGTTATCGCTGATTCCGTTCGAGTTTGACGGAGTTACGTCTGCAATGGCTTTCAAAATTTTAATTCATTGAGTCTTAATATTTATATTTAGGTATTTAATTTTATATATATATATAGCATTGAGTTGAATTGTGAGTATATGAATAACCAAGTAGGTGTATGCATTGAATTCTCTTTTTGTGGGCAGAATTTGCAGGTTCCTTTCTGAATGTGTAATTAATACTTCATAATTCAAACAATCAGCACCCCAAAAGCATTAATATCTTTCGGAAGTTATAATTTTTTTTTTCCTGTTCTGATGTTAGATTAAAGATAGATAATATTGTTAATTTGTGTATTAAAAAAAATAATGATAATAATAAAGATGTCATTATTTATCAGGACTCATATCAAATAGGGTCACTATCATTCTTACCTGTCCTATTTTGGTTAACTGTCAAGTCAGCTCGCATAAAATTTAAATACTCTATTTTGCATAATTATGATTTGTGGACCTATAAATCGACTGATGTAAATTAAGAAAATAAAAAGAAATTAATAAAGTGTTTCATAAACTTTTTAATAACATTTATTGTAATTATAATAATCACAAGAAAAAATTTAAAGATTAATCATTTATTATTTATTATAAGTGGTATATTACAAGAAATAATATTAAAGTAAATTACAAAATAAAATCTAGATATATACTTGTAAATATATAATATTGATAAAATAATTATATATAATCAGTATTATATAACAATAAAATGTTAAATAATATGGATTGTAAGATTAAATGAGCCAACTCCACTTTAATCTATGTATATTATGGAACAAATTTATATAAAATCATAAATTTAAGGCTGAATTACTATTCTGATTTCAGTATTTGTAGTGTTTATTTTTTTTAATTTAGTTTTTATTTTATTTAAAAAGATTTAATGTGATCTCTTCGCTTAAGCTAGTGGTGTTGATACCATTTAAAAAGTGATCACATTTAAGTGTATATTTTTTTTATTGTTTTCTTCTCCTTTCACCAACCATCACCTTTCACCATTTTTTTCTCTTTTCACCACTTTTTTTCCCTTTCTTCCATCACCATTTTTTTTTCCTTTCTCTCTCTTAAAGTTTCTTTATCCTTCCACACTTTAATTCTTCACACATGATCTATTGGAGGTTGCAAATCTCAACAAAATTTCACACAAGAAGCATAGAGGAAAATTGTAGTGAACTTGACTATTGTTCTTTTAGAAGAAGACAACATCAATTTTGGTGGACCTTCAAAAGGATATAACATGAAGGAAAGTAAAATTAATGTATCCGATGATGAGACTTAAGAAAAAGTAGGTTAGCTTTCAACTGTTATGTTAAAGGCTAAAGATGTTAAGTGAGAATATCACAACAACCCATTTTACAGTGCTGACCTTCAGAGTGGACAATGGGTGGGGTGTGCAATAAATAAGGGCCAAATTTTCTATTGAGGCCAAGATGTCTCAAGTAAACACTTGGGTCCATTTCTTTAGTTTATCCTCTAAGTCATTATTCCTTTTCACTGCACTTGTTGAGATGTCCTCTTCCGGCGAAACCATAGATACCTCAATGATAAGGGAGCCTACAAAGACACTTTGACACTCAAGTTAGTTATTGCAGTAAATAGGGTGGTTGCAATAAATGAGATATGTCACTCACCTCGTGAACATTTTTATTTATGCTTCCTGAAAGGGTCCATATTATTAAGCCTAGGTTATGCAAGATTAGGTTGTCTTAGGGTTTTGCTTAACGTGCCTATTTATCCTTAATTATTCTGTGATTCGTCCTTTTACCTAGGTAGATCCGTATTGCAACAGTGGCATACATGTATGTCCTTTTTGATAAGGTTGGCCATGTAGATAATGCTTGTCATGGGCAAGAAGGGTATGGTGGCGATTTCTTCTATATGTATTCAGTTTTACTTACACATTTGCATGTTGCACCTCCTTTCGACAAGTTTATCATGAGGGATCTATGTACCTTGAACGTGGTTCCAACACAGCTTCATCCTAATGCTTGGGCAACTCTACAAGCATTTAGGATTTTATACAAGGTCTAAGGTTTGATTTCCACCCCATCGTATGTAACATCCCTAAGGAATATTACTAATCTTTAATAAATAAATTTCGAGATAAAATAAATATCGCATTTAATATAAAAGCATTTCCCACAAACGCGGGAAATTTAAAACTTTAAATATACAAGTCATAAAACCAGGAGTCCATAATTATAAAACTGAAGAAAATATTCAAATGGCTCCCAAAAGGGTTACAAAGCTATCTCAAAATCAAAATAACATTTATATACAAAATTCCCATGCTACCCCTCGCTTTGAGACTATGTATCTCCTGGCCCACCTGTCACATTATCTGCTCCCAGATCGCCACACACACAGAAAGGGTGAGCTATGCACAATATATAAATCAGATACATGAATTAAATATGTCACCCATCCCAAAATAACATAAATAATATTCCATGCTTTTCAAATAACCCAACCATGACCTCATAGTCCTTCATGAGTTACATACATGAACTAGGTCTTGGGACTTCACTGTGCTCCCACGAAACTAACTCATTCGTGGTCCAACCCTATGAGCCTATCCTGCTCATAGTCCTGCCCTACAAACTCCTCATTTGTAGTAAACATCCAAGTCTTCTCAACTTGGACCCTAGCACGCACGCAATCACCATACTATGAACTCCTCGCCCAATAGTAGCCGACGGGAACATAATAGTTCCTTGCCCATCGTGCGCCCGACACATGTAATCACCATACTAAGGACTCCTCGCCCATTAGTAGCTGACGGGAACTCAACCAGTTCCATGCCCATCATGTGTCCAACCACCAAGCACATCCCAGACCCCTATTGGACTTAGTCCTTCAAGCCCAAACACCACGCCACATGCATATACATCCTATACTTAGGATAAAACAGCCAAATCACACACACAAGCACACACAAACATGGAATTTTGCATAAACTCGCTTAAGCTAGGGACTCTCGCCCAAGCTAAGCCCTCAGCCTCGCTTAGGCTAATTTACCTCAGCGAGCTTAAAACAACAACCTCATCACGTTATCTTGCTTAGGCGAGATCCTCTCGCCTAGGCGAGATCATCTCTCGCCCAAACACCCAATTCAGTCTCGCCTGAGCTATAATGCAAGCAACACATCCAACTTGATCGCGACATCTCACTTAGGTGAGACCATCTCGCCTGAGCAAGACCCTAGTTCACTCAAACCCACCAAACTCCTCGCCTGGACGAGGTTTCGCGCTCAAAACAATCCAGGTTTCCTCGCGACCTCGCTTAGGCGAGTGTCTCTCGCTTGAGCGAGAGACTAAGTCACTCAACCCCACCCAAGGTCGCCTGAGCGAGCAACGCGAACCAAACTAGACGTGAGGTTCTGCAACTCTTGCTTAGGCAAGATAGACTCGCTTGGGCGAGACTTGCAGAGTTCCCTCACTGTCACACCCGCAATTTACCCAAAACAGGGTCAAACCAAACCCAAAAGTATACCAAATAACATCCAATCATTGCCAACATAACACAATGGCTAGCAAACATCAAACATACTATTTCATTCATTCATATCCCAACTCAAGAGTGAATCACTTTCTACCCTATTCCCTACCCAAAACCCTCATTCAGTCATATTCCATTACCACAAGAACTGATTTCACATTATCAATTTCCACCTTTCCCAATCACAGGTCTATAATATGCAATTCATACCATATAAAATCAATAGGAGAATAAACAAACCTAGAACCACCGTCATAATTCATATACAAAATAGACAACTCCCCTAACCTGAATGTTTGATTGAAATTGGGAAGAAAAGTGGGATTCCTTGGTTTGCCAATGATTTGCCACAGACTATTCCCCTTTAAATTCTTCCTTTTATAAGTGCCTTAAGGTGGTTTAATGCAAAAAAAAAAAACGAGATTGGCTTTAGTGTGGGCTTAATGGCTATTCAAGTCCCTTAGTTGGATGATTTTTCAGCACCTAATGGTTACCCTTCTGCTAGGTTTTCTTTGCCTCTTCACATTCAAACCACAACTAATAGTTAGCAAAAATCCTAATGGTTACCTTTCTGCTAGGTTTTCTTTGCCTCTTCACATTCAAACCACAACTAATAGTTAGCAAAAATAAAGCTTACTCTATGCCCATCAATATTTGAACCCATGACCTTCCACTCATAAGAACAAAGCATAACCAATATGCCAAATCACATTTTGTGATAACCATTATAATATTATGATTATACTATCACTCACCATTCACAATTACATTACCAAAACAAAATAATAATAAACCATACAACACATAATTGGCATACATAGGACTCGAACCCAAGTCCTCTCACATAATCAAAGTACTCTCAACCACTTGAGCTAGTACTTTTGCACATCACATCAAACAATAATTAATGTCATAAAGGCTCTTTCTCCTCGCATTTATTTATTAATTAATTAATATCACGGGTCTTACATCGTACCTAACCTAAGGATCCAGTTAGTTGGATGTCCTTGTTTGGTAAGCCAAAGACGTGTCTCCTTACTCCCTAAACTTATTCTTTCAAAAGTTTTGAAAACACATTCTCTAGAATGGTGATAAACCTTTATGGTCGTTCCTACTTCTTTGATGGAGATAGACCCACGTCTCCCCTTTTTTGGACTCATCATCCTCTTCATTATGATGATTGGCCGAAGACAATGATGATTGCAGAAGATTGCAGGATTCTTAGTTTCCTAGATACTCTTCCTCAGCACCTTCCCATGCGTTAGATGGTGATCATATTGGACTCCTATCATTTGGATGTTGTTATGTTTGGTATGTGATGGACCTATTTTCTCTGTAGGTGTTGTGTTAACTTAGCTCCTTTTTTGTGTGTTTTATGCAGGGTTGATGGCCTCTCATTAGGATACTTGTGTTGGTCAGAATAGTCACTTTTCAATAATTGTGTGATCAATTGAATGCTCGTAAAAAGGGAGTCGGAGTCTCTAACCCTCCGATTGATAACTTGGCCATGGTGACTGTGCAAACTGGGACGGGGAGTCCTCAACCTCCTTCTACCGCTGAGAAGAAAATAAACAAAATAGGTCTTAGGGTATGGGCACATCTTAACGTGTTTCTCCTAAGCATCCTTGATTAGACAAAGATAAAGCTTATAATGAGTTGATGGGAACCAAGATAAAAAAATTTATGGCATTAGATCACTATTTCTCACAGTGAAGCTAAGATCTTTGGCTCATCTCCACTTCCCTCATTGATGAAAGCGTTTGCGGAGCTTCAGTCACGAGCCTTAGTAATTGGCAGACAGATTGGCCATAAGCTTGTAAAGACAAAATATACTGAAACGTTGGAGGCCAAGATCAAGTCTTTGAAACATCAAAAGTATAATAAGTGTAGCATATTCAAAATGTATTAAATGTCTGACCTACACATCATATTTATAGGCGCTTGGACGAGCTTTTACCCTAATGTTGGCCAAATGGTGGCCCAATCATTTTTTAATCTTGTTTAGTATGTTAATCCAAGAATTAATTGTAGTCATTGTTTTCTTTACATCCGATTAGTTGGGTCGATCAACGATCTGAATATTAGACTAATTGGTCTAAGTTAACTTTTTCCTTATTTCATGGGTGATATGTACAAATATGAATACATATTTTTTTTAATAAATCTATATACAAATTTTTTTTGACTATCAAATTTAAAATGAAAAATTATTAGATTCTCAAAGTAAAAGTGTTTGAATACCTAAATGTATTTAATTCTCGATATTCATTTAAGAAGTGGACTTTAAACTAATTCAACCTTATCAAAATCAAATTGTTAAATAAGGTTTGCATCCACTTATATATTGTAAATTAACATTATTTTTAGTTAATGTAGGACTTTCAACCCATTCACTCCTCGAAATATATATATTTCGAGTGTAAGACTAGATATTAAAAGGTAATTTGATAATGACCCAAAAACGAGTGAAATGATAGACTCAATAAACAATATATTAATTTTACTAGTATAAGTTTTAACCATAACTTTAATACTATATTAAGAAGTGAATTTTAAATTTAATTCAATCTTACACAAATGACTTATAATAAAATCTACACTCATATGGTGTACAAAGTGAAGTGATACACCATCATTCCCTTAATCCATTATGAATCGAGTAGGAAATGGTAACGTGTAGGTATGTCTTTAAGTCCAAAAGTCAGCAACGACAGCATTAGCAGCAAAATGTTACCAACACCCATGTTCCCATGTTTGTTAACGTAGCAAACCCAAAAAACAACATTACGTCACTTCTTGTTCATGAAGTAGTTATAAGCTATACTTGCGTCATACCAATTTCTCTACCTAGCTATTCTTCAAAACACGAATAAAGTCTCTTTACTACAAGTTATGCGCGTTTCGACAAAACTTCTAAACAAACATTAAAATTAATATTTTTCTTTTGCATTAGAGTTATTATCATTTTCTTCAAAGTCTTATTTTAATTTATGTATAAACCTTTTTTCACTTGTAAGAACACTGATTTTACTTTTATCTTAAAATGTTTATATAACAATTTCCTTAAACGTATTTATGGTGTTAAGACTCAGATTCTTTCTTATTTTATGATTGGTGTCTAACTAATTGGTACCCTATTCATCTAATACTAATATATATTTAGTAAAGAAATTTTGATTAAGACAATTTAAATTACTTTTAATAATATTAAAGGAATATTTCTGGTAATAAATGTAGAGAATCTAAATAATAAATATTAATGAGAATAATATTACATAAAGTTAAACAAGCATGTCAATAGAAAACAAAACAAATGACGTGAAATGCTTTAACTTAGATTCTTCGTACTCCTTTTACTTTTTGTCTGGATATGTGATCCACTTGTTTCAAAATGCAACGGAAAAAATCACATTATTGTTGGATAAAGGTACTTTATACTGTTTTTCTAATATTGATTACTTACGTGAAAGCTAAAGTAGTTGGAGAGATTATCATGTTTGGAAAACATTATTATATTTTAACTAACAAGCAAAGTTTAAGATTAGTTCTCCTTTTGGCTGCTCAAGTTATCTTTCACTTTCTCTACCTCAATGATTTAGATATGAAAAATGGATTATTAATATTGTTTAAACTGAGATATGGATTCTTAACAGTTAGCAGTTTTTCACACTTTCATCCCATAATTGTATTTTGTTCTCAACATTAAATAAATATTTGGTGTAAATATTTGATTTAAACATATAATTACTGTGTTAATATGAACGATTTGATTTCTGATTAACATTTAGAGATAATAAACACATTTTTGTCATTTTCTAGGCTACCATACAAAGAGATGGAAAACCTTAAATGAAAGAAGCAAAGAGAAAGAAATACGTTGCAAGACAAATCACTCCATTCGTCCGTTTTTTATTGCAAATTTTATAGAAGTATTATTCCTTTTTGAAGTGCCTATAATGTTCTATTTATAAAGTTTTTACACAACATTAACATTTAAAAAATAAAACTTCTATAACTTTTATTCTGTGTTGAAATCTCTTAACTCTATTCAATGTGTGCCACATTTTTTTTTTAATTTAATCAACAATGTAATTATAATTGCTTCTTCATTCCTTTCATCCAATAAAGGCTTTACTAATTTCTTCAAACTTTTATCGACCTAAGGCTTTGTGGAGTAGTAGATCTTTCTCAAGTTCACCTCTCTGAAGTTTGTCTCGAGATCTTTCAAATCTGCTTGATTTTCATGTTTTGTACTTCACATAATTTAATAGTATGATTAAGAAATAAAAATATTAACTTTTATAATTCAAGTTAAAAAAAATTAATTTTAGTTTATTAAATTAAAAGTAGAGTATCCAGTCCATGAATGGGCTAAACGAAACGTGAGGGTTATCAAATAGTGGCAATTACGTAATTGACATATCCTGCATAACATAAATGCCAAATGAAAACAAGAAAAGAAACTTAAAAAAATGCAAAAGTGCTTTCATTGAGAGTCGAACTCAAGACCTCCCGCTTACTAAACGGGTGCTCTAACCAACTGAGCTATGAAAGCTTTTGATAAATTCATAAATTTTACATTATTATTTTATATTTCCATGAAGAAGTGTGTATACAACATGGTGAGAAAAGTGGTGGTGACATTGGGTCTTTCAAACATGAATTGTTAATGACATAAGAATTGAAAACTGTGATGGGAGGCAATAGAAGTAAAGCATGAGTCCATATAAAATTTTCACCAACACTCATGGTTTTGGAAGGTTCAAACAAGCATATACGTATGACGAAAGATTTCAAACAATTACAAGAAATTAAAATATATAATAATTGAATTACTCGTAATTTTTTTTTAAATAATTAGTTTGGATAAAACAATTTAATTTTTATTTTATGGCGAACTCAATTATATCTTTGAATCTAACTTAACTTAGTTTGATCTACAATCCAGTAAAACTTATCTTGATTTTGGTTCAAGTCGACCTTTGACCCGGCTTGACCTTTGACTTTGTCTGACTCGACATTCGGCTCGGTATGATCCGACTCAACATTCAGCTTGACCCGTCTCAACTCGACTTTCGTCTTGATCCAACCTAACTTGACATTTGAACCGACCCAACTTGACTCGACCTTCGTATCGGTTCAACCTTCGGCCTGACTCGGTCTAGTTTGACCTTTGGCCCGAGCCGAGCCGACTTGACCTTCAGCCTGGGCCAACCTAGCTCAACCTTCCACCCGAGCCGATCGAGCTAAACCTTCGACCTGAAATAGCTTGGTTCGACCTTCTGGCTGACCTAACTCGATTTTTTGGACCCGTAAACTTTTTTTTGTCTTAACCATTGAGCAATTTCACAACTTGAAAAATTTCAATTTCCTTCTTTTTTGAGTGAATTGTAAATTGTATTATTTTGGTCATTTGAAATACCTTATTAAAATTCTTCAATTCCAATTTCATTTTAATTTCCTCATCCAAACATATAACTTTCCTTTACCTTGTGTTTGGATGGAGCATTTCAACAATGCTTAGAAATTGAAATGCTTTGCATTTGAATTGCTTGCAATTAAATTCCATTCATTTTCTAAATAACTTGTTTGGATAAGAAAATTAAAATACCTTACATTTCAATTTCTTGTACGGTCCCTTTCAAATAGTTGGGTCCGTTTGGGTCGTCAGGCTTGTCTGGATAGTCTGGCCCGTACGAGTCGTCGGGCCCGTCTGGATCGTCGAGACTGTCCTGTTCGTTGGGCCCGTCCACGTCGTCGAGCCCGTCCGGGTCGTCAGGCTCATCCGGGTCGTCAGACACGTTCGGGTCGTCGGGCAAGTTCAAGTCGTCGTGCTCGTGCGGATCGTCTAGAATGTGAGGTTGAGTGAGAAGAATTTCAAATTCCACCTATTTTGAGGATATTTGAATTTCTACTAATTTTGCTAATTGAAATCCTTCAAAAAAATGTTTGCATTTGAAATGCTTTTTAATTTCTCTATCCAAACAAAATATTTCATTACAAAAAAATCTAAATTCTTCAAAAAAATGAATTCCTTCATTAAAATACTCTATCCAAACACACTCTTAAAGAATTTTAAATTCTCCAAATAAATAAATTACTTTGTTAAATTGTCTCATCCAAACACACCGTAGAGGTTTTGAAGAAAAAACATATTTTCATATTAAAAGAATCGTTTGTTTGTTTTCCTTTTAACGAATTTCACATATTCTATGTTTTTTCAAACATAAGTGGTAAACATTTACTAAGCCTTTAGAAATCAATTTACTTAACTGATGCATGGTGTGTGCAGTCTTTCTATACCACAACCAAGAATCTTCATCATTTGTTATTAAGCATGTTATGGTAAAGACTTCGTTACTAAAAAAATTGATTATATGTGATTATGAGTTTTGTTAATTGCTCGTCTATTCAATTGTATTGTGGATATGGGATTAGTAGTAAGGATCAGAATCACCTTTACGACTATCTTCTAGAGATGGGCATGACGAGACCACAAAGGCATCTCAATCTAGTTAAATTACATTACATCAAATTTGTAGTATTGGAAGCTAGAATAGTAAAACTATTTTTGTTTCTTTAAGTTTTCATATTTTCGGAAGGTACATCCTACTTAAATAACTATTGAGATACATATAGATTAGCAATTGTGAATCCAAAAATAATTAATCATGTTTGTTACTACTACTATTAAATATATCCGTAATAGCAAAAATTCAATATTTCACTAAAGAAAGCATTATTATGATAATATGACATTCCCATCCAAATGATGTGCGTGTGTGTGTAAAATTATATTATTTATTAAATATTTTTGGGCGTTGCATCACCACTTCTAACCCAAGATTCGGGAACGCCATTTATGGCTTTAGTTTCCTAGTGAAAACTCAAGACTGTTGATAACAATTGCGTGCAGGTCCAGATTTGTATGACCTGTGAAAACAAGCCTCTAAAATTATAGGGATATCAGATAGCCGAAATGTCCTAGCATTCCATTAAGTTGACAGTGAAATAAGGACGGAAAAAAAGTACACAAGACTGAGGAAACGACTGCATAAACCACACAATTTCCGTTTCAAAACGGCTTTCATTTTACTCATTTTCCCATCAAGAACAAAAGAAGCAAAAGTACTCTACAGTCAGAATTAAAGCAAAAAGAATAGAAATATATTTTGGAAGCTTTGCCGTTATATTTAGCAGCGGACAGCGTTGTTTTCAAAGCTGAATGATAAATTTGTCTTCTTTGTTGAGCCAAAGTTAAACTTGAGGTCTCCAGTTTCATTCTGAACAGCAGTATTGCTTGTGGAAGGGAAGCAAAAAACTATGGCCGGACACTTTTTCAAACCAAAACTATAAGACAGTTCAGTGGATCCTTCTTTTAATTGGTGCTGATCCCCAGCAGAAAACAAAGGCATGATGGATGGAGTTGGTGGCTCAGAGAATACAGAAGAGGAAGTTGAAACAGGAAAGGTAAATCCAGAGCCATTATCGGATGCTACTGTCCATCTTGATTCGGGCTTCTCAATAGCAATAGGAGGCAAAACTGGTTTAATGGTGGCAGGGTTAGTGGGAGCCTGCTTTTCTTGATTTACACCATAAGGATGCCCTCCCCTTGGGAGAGTCATTTTTGTAGCATCCTGCAAAGTTAGCACATCAGTACACTTGGTTCTCATTATTAGCAACCAATAACTAATGTACCCTCACATCACTCCACTAACAAATCATATGCATCATTTTCTCGCATTTCGAACCCACCTCAGCATTGGACCCTCCTACCCCCTCTCACATTTTTCAATAAGATTATCAACACAAATTTGGATAGTTAGACAGAAAAATCTCTTACAGCCAATATATAATTAGAGAAAAAAAAAAAAGTTGTAGTGCTTACATCATTTCCAAGTCCGGAGTTGCTGCTATTATAAGCATTCACATCAGGCACCAAAGTTTCTTCTTTTCTAACTTCGATAGATTTATCAGTACTATCCTTCAGTTGCGTACGCGCGTGGTAATTTCCCTGGCCTTCAATCAATAAAGTAGATTTCTTTCCTTCAAGCCCATCAGATTTTTGAGGGCTAAAATCATTTAATTTATGCAAACCATTATCTTCATTTGAAAAGATAGTACGGAACTCAGTAGAAGATTCAGAGTTCCTCCATTTTGGTGCCTGCTTCAGCTCAGCAATTTTCTCTTTAGGTGTGGGAATGTTTCTATCAATATGGTCTAATATTTTCTTAGCCATCAAACTGGAATGCATGTGTACTGTTGGAACACCCACTGGAAAGCCCAGTGGCTTAGGAGTGGAGCCTGTCCCCATAGTTTCTATGCTCTTTGCAACAGGAGTGAAACTATCAACACCAAAACTTTCTCTCTGTGAAGGACCATTCAGAGATGAATAAACTGGTTTTCTTGAAGAAGATTGTGCACCAACCCTATGCCTAGTCCGACGAATAGGTCCAACAGATCCATATCCACTTTCTGATGCTCCAGCTTTAGATTTATCCTGTGTTTAACATAATTAAATTACGAGCCAAACGAAAGAAAAAAAATCCTAGTTTAAAAAAAAAATCCAAAGAAGAAATTTCAGAGATATAATTCAAATGACAGAAAATTAAAAAATAAAATAAGCTCAACCATAGATTAAGAATTTAGTGTCAAACAACTTCTACAAAAACAGGGTAAAATAGAATGCAAAAGAATAATGCATTACTTCTATGGCCATTCTAAATTAGAACATAAAAGTTACAAAAGCAAAGATTTGGAAATTTGGCTAGTATAATAAAAAAATTTATTGTTACAAATAGATAGTAAAATGTGAAAAAAGAAATAAATAATTTTTTGTAAAATTGTTAAAGATATCATTTGATTAGTTAGAAATTCAACATCGACTATAAACATGACTTATGTGACTCGTGCTACCATTGCCATTGCAATGAACATAGTAATTCAATTCTAAAACTATTGTCAAGACAACAAGGATGAAATTGTACGGATCCTAAAGTATGTTAAAACTGTTCTTGGCAAAGGCCTTGTATATGAAGATAATGGAGATACTCATATTGTTTCAGTATTATGATGTTCATTGGGCAGGTCACCAAGCGATAAAGGCTCCACTTCAAGGTACTTTGTTCTAGTTGGAGGTAACTTAATAGCATGGAAAAGTAAAAAGCAAACTACAAGGCACCCGCATTAGTCATGTTATACTATGATCCGTTGTTACAGATTTCAAGGAATTCAACCGTTACATAATCTCGTAAATTAGGATGATTGATTCCTAATTATTAGGTATCTTTATTTTGATTTTATTCAATAGTATAAATACATATTGTGTGGTCTGCATTATACATTCAGAACATATACAATTTTATATGGTATCATAGCCAAGTCCCTTATAGGCCCTTAGATTGTGTACATTTGTAGCAAGCTTGGTGCATATGACATATATGCTCCAACTTGAGGGGAAGTGCTAGAATATAATCCCCAATTACAGATTTCTAGAAAATCAACCGTTACATAATCTCGTAAATTAGGATAATTGATTCTAATTATTAGGTGTCTTTATTGTAATTGATTATATTGAATAGTATAAATACATATTGTGTGGTCTGCATTATACACACAATACATTCAGAACATATATAATTCTATAAGTCATTTGGGAGCTCATATGGCTAAAAAGACTCCTCTAAGAGCCTAAATTTAAAAAATAAAATCCCAAATGCAACCCATACGGGACAACCAAAAAGCACTACACATTGCCTCCCATCTTTGTCTTTCAAAATAGGATGAAACATATTGAGGTAAATTGCCTCCCCTTTGCTTTGTCACCGAGCTTCTTTTTCCTCCGATTCCCACTATGATTAAGACCGTCTTCCTCCAGCAACCATCGCACCTCTCTCGTCGTTCCGATGCGCCACTGCATGCGCCCTCATGCACAGTCTCTTCTCAGCACGTCTGTCTCACGTGCCTGTCTTTGATTGCATTTTGCTCACTGTTCAGGTACTTTTCCCATGGCTTCTGAAGGCTCACACTCAAGTCATGGTGGATATCGTGGTAAACGCCCTCGTTGCAATTTTGTCAATGGTATGGCCATACTAAGGCAGAATGTCGTACAAAGGCAACTAATATTGCCCAGGTCAATTCTCCAAAACCACCGATGAGGTTTCAATTTCAGTTGATGCCTATAATGAGTTTCTCCAATACAAGGCAGCCATGCAACCTACACAACATGTTGCCATCGTTGCTCAGTTCGGTAATTCTATAGCTGTATTTCTAAGTCCTCCCCCCTTGGACCTTGGATTCTTGACTCCAGTGCCTTTGATCATGTCTGGTAACAAGTCCTTTTTCTCCCAACTGACTTATTTGGATTCTTTACCCTCCGTTACCATGGCAAATGGATCTCAAATAAAAGTTCATGGCATTGGTCAAACACGCCCTTCTTCTAATCTTACCCTCTCTATGCTTTATCATTAATTATGATCGTTTGCCTCCATCCTATTTCTCCTGTTTCTTTTTTGGATCTTGTGTCTATTCCTAAGACTATAGGTGAAGCATGATCCTGCCTGGCATTAGGCAATGGTAGAGGAGATGGCAGCCATACATTCCAATGGCACGTGGGACCTTGTTCCTTTACCTCCTGGAAAGCAAACTGTTGGGCTATCGTTGGGTGTATATAGTGAAAATTGGACCGATGGTCATATTGATCGATTAAAATCTTGCTTGGTCGCCAAAGGATATGCACAAATTTTTGGTCTAGATTATGGGGTTACCTTTTACCTTGTGGCCAAAATAACTTGTGTTCTAGTATTCATCATTGGCCTTTTCATCGGCCAAATATTAAAAATGCATTCTCAAATGGTGAATTGTAGGAAGAAGTTTATATGGATCAATCCTTGGTTTTCTTGCTCCCAACGATTCTCAACTTGTTTGTAAACTTCAATATCTCTCTATTGTTTAAAGCAATCTCCTCGGGGTTGGTCATTTCAGTTCTGTCTTAATTTAGTTTGGCATAACCAGGTGTGAGGCTGATCATTTTGTCTTCTACTTCCATTCCTCTTTTGGCAAGTGCATTTACCTGGTTTATGTTGATGACACTGTCATAACGGGTGATGATGAGACTAGAATTCGATAACTCAAAGAGCACCTTTCACAACAATTTCATACTAAAGATTTGGGCCCTCTAAAATATTTCTTAGGAATTGATGTTGTTCAATCAGCTTCTGGAATTTTCATTAATCAATGTAAGTATGCCTTGGACATTCTTACTGAAACTACTATGCTTGACTATCGTCCTTGAGATACTCCTATGGATCCCAATATCAAGCTTCTTTCGGGTAGGGGGAGCCATTGAAAGACCCGGAAAGATATTGTCACCTGGTAGGCAGACTCAACCATCTCACCATGACCAGACCTGACATCACTTTCGCCGTTAGTGTTGTAAGCCAATTTCTAAATGCTCCTTATGATAGCCATTAGGATGTTGTGACACGTATTCTTCGATACATAAAAAGGCTCCAGGACAAGGATTATTGTATGAAGACAAAGACAGTACTAAGAACACTTGTTACTTTGATGCGGATTGGGCAAGATCACCATCAGATAGAAAATCTACTTTTGGGTACTATGTTCTTATCGGAGGAAACCTTATCTCATGCAGAAGCAAGAAGCAAAATATAGTTGTCAACTTGTCAGATCTAGTAAAGAAGCAAAATAGCGTGCTATGGTAGCAACCACTTGTGAGCTTACGTGGCTTAGGTAACTATTACTAGAACTAAAAATAGGGAACATCCATGAAACAAAGCTTATTTGTGACAATCAAGCTGCACTTCACATTGCATCAAACCCGATCTTCCATGAAAGAACCAAACACATTGAAATTGATTGTCACTTTATTAGAAAAAAGGTCCTATCTGGAGAAATCACTACTAATTTTGTCAACTCTAACAATCAATTGGTTGACGTATTCACCAAATCCCTTAGAGGCCCTCGGATTGAGTACATTTGTAACAACCTTAGTGCATATGACATATATGCTCCAGTTTGAGGGGAAGTGTTAGAATATAATCAAATGTTACAAATTTCTAGGGAATCAACCGTTACATAACCTCAAAAATTAGTATGATTGATTCCTAATTATTAGGTGTCTTTATTTTATTGATTATATTCAATAGTATTGTGTGGTCTGCATTAGCCACACAATACATTCTGAACATATACAATTCTACAATATCTTAAAGTACTGAACAAGAACAGGTACATGGATACAGCAGAACATAAAAAAATATCACAGGACACAGAAGCATCAAGAGAGTGATTTACACTTTCAGTGATTTACAGACTGTAAAGAGAGTTGACATACTACAAATTACAAGTGATATGCAATCATGAAAGGATCACTATAGTGAAAGGTACCTGTAGATACATAGCAGTCTTTGATTGAAAGATGGGAGTTGATGAAATGTGGTTGTTTTCTCCTTGCATGTGAATGAACTAGTGAAAAAAACAGAGAAAAAAATATATTACAACTAGGGATTCAACTAGAAGAATTGAAATATAAGAAAACAAAAAACAAAGTACCTTTGATTTGGACTTTGTCAAAAGAGTTCTAGAATAAGGAGTACGGGGGAAATTATGAAGTCCATATCTTCTCTGACTTTGTGGTGTTATGTAAGCATCCTGCACCACAGCACCTGGCCAACATGTTGAGGATTTCTTTGATGATGCTGGATCATACGGTTTTATTGCACCTTCAACACCATGCAACACCTTGTTTTCAACAACATGAATCGTGTTCTTGGAACTGGGACCTGCCTCTGATACACGAGAATTCATATAAGCTCTAGCAATCTCTATTGGCGAAGCACCAATTTCATCCTGAACCTGGAGAATTGTTAATTTGACTATCTTAGAAAAGTAAAATTATGCCTGACCCAAAAAGGCATGCTATAAAATCCAAATACATTCTAAGATGATTCAATATTTAGGTAACAGTAAAACTCCATATTCACTTTTGAAACAGAAATTTAAAGAACTATGCATGCAAATGTTTAGGAAAAAATTTCAATTTGTCTCAAACAAATTCCATAGCGGAACTGGATCAGAATTAGAGAAATGAAATACAAGTTTTGTTATTGATATTTCCTCCATCCCTAGAGCAGTACCAGAAAGATACAACACTGATGGAGATGAAGACTATATGGAAAGAGTAACCCTCATAAATAAGCATTCATACATTAGCTGAATAGGTTGTAAGTGTAATGTTGCAAGGTGTTTGCATAGATTGACTGAGAATTTGAATAATGATGGCAAAAAAGGAACATCATTAATGTCGTCTAGCCTTAAGAATTTCAGAAAATCAAATGACCAAAAAATAAAAATCTTTATTTGAAAGACCAAAAGAAACTGTGTCCTTAATTTGGAAAACTAAAAACAAGTTTGATTTTTCAAAAAACTATGTCACTCAATTAAATCTACATAGCAAATGCTGAGTAGACCACAATTTGCGACATCATCAACATCACTAACGTCATCTAATCCCAAAGACTAAAATTAGCATTTTGCAATATCCAAGGGCTAAAATTTGAAACTTTTTAACTGCATAACAAAAAAATTGGAGTCTCCAATTTAGAGGACTAAAAACATATTTAAGGCTTTAACATATTAACAGGTAACTTACACGTAGGAATAGATACCATGATACCAGCTAACAAGAGGGTAATAAAATACGCATTACCCATGAAATCTATTTTGTATTCATTCCAAATTTTATTCATGGATATCTGCATGCACAAACCTTTTTTGTCATCCTTAATAGGACCCAATAGGATCATTCATGGGATTCTTTATCTTACTTGATTAGAACTATATCACTTTGTGGTTAATGTTGATTTCAATATATAGAACCTTGTCTGGATTTTCAAGACAATTCATTGCTAAACAGATTTCAAGTATAAGAAAAAGAGATTGATTATAATCTAGAAGAAAAAGTGAATGATTTAAACAAGTTGCACTACTCACTTTTGACACAACAAGAGGTGTTGAGGTTTGCCATATAGCTCCAGCTGACACTTCATGCCTTTGCTCATTTGAAACATTTGGAGGCCCGAGCTCAGCATCTTTGCTAGAAGTCAAACTTGTATTTTCCTTACCGTGTTCAACATTAGAAAGGTCCATTACCCTTGAATTTATCACTGCCACTAAACGATCAAATTCATCTCTACATGAGGAGATTAACGATTGTTAGGCATGTTACATCCATAGTCCATGGAATACAGAAAAAAAAAAAAAAAAAAAAAAAAAAAAAAAAATTAAAAAAAAAAAAAAAAATAAGAAAAAAAAAAAAAAAAAAAACTTTCTTCACTAAGGGTAAGCTTGGAAGGGAAAGGATGCAAGGGTAAATTTCCCTTTTTTTTAATTAAATATTCTTTTGTTTAGAAAAAAACTAGGATAGAATGAAAGATTACCATGTAACCTTCTAATTAATGTTTATTACTATTTATAAGCATTTTACAATATTCTACAGTCTCTGCTCAATTAAAAAGTGCAAATTAAACCTCCACTTCTACTAGTAACCAAGAAGTGAAAAAGAAAAACAAAGAATTTTTTGTCTAATTATATTACCTTTAAGCAAAATAATACATATATATATATATATATATATATATATATATATATATATATATAT
>Ga0214543_1007160_pt1 | contig 19369 bp, 13 predicted proteins | sample CNSS2metaG_FD_160094 | JGI IMG/M metagenome (GOLD analysis project Ga0214543, IMG submission 160094) | Root nodule microbial communities from cowpea collected in UCLA plant growth center, Los Angeles, California, USA - CNSS2 | ecosystem: Host-associated > Plants > Roots > Nodule | place: USA...
TATAAAAAATATATATATATATATATATATATATATATATATATATATATATATATATATATATATATATATATATAAAAGTTGGAATTAATATATTTTAAACATTATTTTTATATATATAATAAAAAAAAAATTTATATAATAAGGTTATTTAATTGACGGTGACCGAATCTTGAGAAGGAGACTTATTTATAGGTTGTTGTTCTAGGAGAGACAAAAATATTGTTCCCGACATTTCTATTATAACAGATAACAAATGCTCTTAACCACATTACCTACTCTTAATTGCTTACTTAAAATGATTTTTTTATTAAATATTTCATTAAAAGTATAACTCAAAACTAAAAGTATAGTTCAATGATTAAAAAAGTATACTAGGAAGAAAAAGTACAAAAATTTCAAACCTTAAACTAAGTAAAATTATAAGATAACTAAAAAAATGCTAAAATAGTAATCTCGCGATCGTCTTCAATTAATAAATTCATATTAATATTCGTAACGTTAATAAGTGTTGGATCTTTTATCACAGACGAGTCATAAGTACATTTTAAATTTAAAATCTTAAAATCTTTATAGATAATGAATTTATAAATATATTTTCTAATAGTTTGCTATTGAAATTTGAATTCGTATCGATATGTTGAGTGATATATAGAGAACCCATTATTGTATACAATTTTATGCTAATTCACTTACCGTTGAGTAGGAGTTTGGCCGGAACACCCAAGTTTTAACGACAAAGGATACGGGGCAGTGCCTTCAAAGTGGCGTGGGAAAGGTGTTTGTGAAATTGACAGTTTTAACACTACACAGAAACATTTCTGTAACAGGTCACTTTTCTTTCTTATATCATGAGAATCATCATTTACCTTTTCATTTCAATGATCATAAAGCGAGAGATTAGTTTGCCCATGTATTAGTATATTATTGCTGCAATGTTTATCATAGTAGAAGCTAACATAGTAGAAGATTCAGGAAGTTGATTGGAGCAAGAATATTCCTGAAGAATCGCGAGGTGGAAGGTGGGGAGATTGAGAAAATGTTCCGTAGTGCACGTGACTTTGTAGGGCATGGGAGCCACACTTTATCAACTGCAGGTGGTAATTTTGTCCCTGGTGCGAATGTAGAACGCAATGGCAGAGGCACTGCTAAGGGAGGGTCCCCCAAAGCTCGCGTTGTGGCCTACAAAGCATGTTGGAATAAACTGGACACAGGAGGGTGCCACGAAGCAGATTTACTGGCAGCATTTGATCATGCAATTTATGATGGTGTTGATGTCATCTCTGCCTCTGTTGGTTGGTCCGATCCCTACAAGGAAGCTCTGTTAACTGATGGTATTTCTATAGGATCATTCCATGCAGTCGCAAAAAATATTGTCGTTGTTTGCTCTGCTGGAAATGATGGCCCCTCACCTTCATCTGTCACAAACGTTGCACCCTGGTCCTTCACCGTTGCTGCCAGCACCATGGACAGGGATTTCCTCAGCACCGTTTCTCTTGGAAAGAAAAAACACGTTCAGGTATCATCTTTCTATCATATCCTATCTCAACATGCATATTTACTTTTGTTTTATTAACTTAATTTCACCGCACTTGTATCAGGTTGCCAGTCTTAATCGAGGCTTGCCACGACCCAACCGAAAGTTCTATCCCATCATATTTTCTGTCAATGCAAAGCTTCGAAATGCCTCTGTTAATGACGCGTAAGCTCTATTTTTATTTTTACTTTTATTTCCCAGCATTGCTTCAAACACTTATACATGTGTATGTTGGTGCAGGCGTGTTTGCAAACCGGGAACTCTTGATCCTACCAAAGTAAAAGGGAAAATACTTGTCTGCCTTCGAAGTGATAAATTACAATCTGTTAAAGAGGGTGAACAGGGTAAACTTGCTGGCGCTGTGGCAGTTTTGGTGCAGAATGATGAGCAAAGTGGAAATTTACTTCTGGCTGAAAATCAAGTTTTACCTGCTGCAAGTATAAGTGGAACAGATACTGATTATGCCAATAGTACAAGCGCCGCCAGTGGCGAGTAAAGTCATATATTAATCTGTCGTATTAACTCTATTTGTGCGTATATACATAGTGAAGTACTCCATGAATTTATATATAATTATGTTTTTACAGGGCATTTGCTTACTTGAGTGCTGCAAAAACAAAGCTAGGAGTAAGGCCAGCTCCAATCATGGCTGGATTCTCATCTAGGGGTCCTAATCTGGTGCAACCATTGATACTGAAGGTCTACAATATATATTTACATTTTGTTATACAAACATGGCAAGATGCGTGGTTTTTGATTTGGAAGGAACTTTGTTTCTTAATTTGTTTCAGCCTGACATAACTGGTCCTGGTGTGGGTATAGTTGCTGCCTTTTCACAAGCTGCGGGTCCTTCTAATCTTCCATCAGATACACGTAGAACTCTCTTCAATGTGCAGCAGGGAACTTCTATGGCTTGTCCTCATGTTGCTGGCATTGCTGGTCTTCTCAAAACTTACCATCCTACCTGGAGTCCGGCAGCTATCAAATCTGCTATTATGACAACAGGTACACCATGCATGCTTGACAAAATGTTTTCTCATATGCATAAAATACAAAATGTTCATGTGGGACATGTTATCTGGAAAAGAATTTGTGCCTTATTAACAACCATGTTCTTGATTGATTTCAGCTACAACTCTAGATAACACGAAGAAACCAATTCGGAACGCATTTGATAAGGTAGCAACTCCATATGAATACGGTGCCGGACACGTTCAACCTAACCCCGCGATAGACCCTGGTCTCGTATATGATCTAAACACAACTGATTACTTGAACTTCTTATGTGCTTCTGGTTACAACCAAGCCCTTCTCAAGTTTTTTGCCAATTTGAAAGTCTCTTACACTTGTCCAAAGGCTTACAGAATTGAAGATCTTAACTACCCTTCAATTACAGTACATCACCCCACTTCAAAACCTGTACGTGTTACTCGCACTGTTACAAACGTTGGGCCTCCAGGAACATACGATGTGAGTACTCAGGCACCCAAAGGGATTAAGATTCTTGTTCAACCAAGTTCCTTGACTTTCAAGCAAAAGGGAGAGAAGAAGACGTTTCAGGTTACTCTGCAGGCAACTGCAGTGCCCCATGGGTTACCCTTATTTGGGAATTTATCTTGGACAAAAGGCAAACACAGAGTAACCAGTCCAATCACAGTGCTTTAACCTTAGAAATTACTGTTGTCGTTGTTGTGTGGTGATGTCTTTTGTGTGTGTTTGCGATTGGTGTTTTTTGGGCTGTACTTATATAAGAGTGTTTCCTACTCCTTTTGTATTGAACTATCACAAAAATAAGGTGTGTTCAGATTTTGAACTTTGTAGCATTGAGCTTTATTTGTACGTATAGAACCTGTGGCTTTGAAGTTTAAGGGTTGACACCTTGTCTAATTAATATTGAATAATTTCAGTTTGAGACTCATCTCTCTCTATATATATCTCTATCTCTCTCGTCTCGTTCTCTATCTCCCTCCCTTTGTCTAGTTTTTTTTTTTTTTTTTTTTTTATTTTTTTTTAATAAATTTTTTTTTTTTTTTTTTTTTTTTTTTTTTTTTTTTCTTTTTTTCCTTTCTTTTTTTTTTTTTTTTTTTTTTTTTCTCTAGTGATATTATGATAATAAAGATTTTTTTTTTGTGTTCGTGTAAAAATGTGTGTGTTTCTGGCAAATTAAAACTTAAGAAAATATTAATCTTTAAAAAGTTACTCTTATGACGCAAGGTACTCATACAATCCTATATAAATAATAAATAAGAAAAATGTCATATAAGAATAATGACAAACTTAAACACTATATAAGAATAAAGATCCACACGCTTTACCTGGAAGCCTTAAAAGGAAGTTTCACTGGGGAGATACAACATCAATGAGACCTGAGCCTAACCACATAAGATACTGACACCACTCTCAACCCAAAACCTTAAGGCAATGGGTTTATGGGTCTTGATTCTTATATAGTGCTCTACTTTCTCAATTCTGGTCAATGTGGGACTTAGTCACTTGGATTCCTAACAAGGAGTCACTCATACACCTGAAGGGAAATATACTATATGAAATAAAAAAGTAAAAAACAAGGGACTCACCCTTGAGGAGAGATTGTTGGGAATAGTCCATGTGTGAGTCAAAAGTCCCACATTGGATAGAAAAGACAAAGTTAAACACTATATAAGAATAAAGACCCATAACAACATTGTCTTAAGGTTTTGGTGTAAAAGTGGTGTCTATGTGATTAAAACTAATGTCATATAATCATATAGAACCACAATCTTTCAATGACTATAACTATGACCATAAACCACATATGACATAAAATATATATATATAAACCCATCAATTTAGAAGAAAAATTTTTCATTATTTTTTAAACAAACTCTAACCTTATTTATTTTTCATGCGCAAAAAAAAATTAAACATAAATTTAATAATTATATTTTTATAATATAATTAAAATTTACTTAAAAATAATTTCAAAAATATTTAATAAAAATATGGATTTTAATGAAAAATTCAGTATAATATTATATAAAAATTTAATTTAATTTCAATTTGAAAAAGAGACACGATTAAATTTAATATCAATTTGAAAATTTTGTGAAATAAGAGATAAAATGGGAGAATAAAGATTAAAAAAGAATATATTGAGAGTGTAATAGTCTGACTAAATTTTTTCTATTTTAAATGTACTACTCTTTGTTTTTCACTCAGGCCAACATTCACGTACATTTACTTTTCACCTGTGTGGTTAGTAAAGTAGTATGATGGTGAAAAGTAGTATGTGCTCTTTATGTTAATAACTATTATTATGTTATTTTTCTAAAACTTTGGAGTCATACTCTAAGTGAAAAAACTTTATGATATAAAAGTTACAATTCTGGTAATGTTTTTATTTCTAAAATCAACTATATTATGATTTTCACATGTCATTATCTCTTCGTGCTCCACTACTCAATTTTTTACAAGTGGATTCACTCATATATCATTCATTCCTAATCATATGGAGATGTTTATGAAAATATTTCGTCACTAAAATCAGTCAAGTGTGTCAGATCATAATAAATGTTGTAATAATGAATATTACTATCTTTGCTTAGATAGCTTAGATGGACCTAAGTTAGGTAATCTAATTACATGTTAATTTTACTTTGTCTATTTATTCTTTAATTTAATCATAATTTGTCGATATCAATAATCTAGTCGATATAATTCCTTCCTAATTAAATACGTTTGGATCGAATATATGTAAACTTAGGTGACCGAGATGTACTCGAACAAATACAATACTTGTAAACTTAGGTGATTGAGATGTACTCGAACAAATACAATACTTATAAATTTAGGTGACTGAGATGTACTCGAACAAATTCAATACTTATATCAATATGATTGATGTGTGCTCAAACAAGTATAATATAATGACAATGACATCGTATACCTTTTAAGCAATATAACTTTCTGGGAAGAAATTTTGATATTGATAAAAAATAAACGAAAAAAGAATACATATTAAGATCACTAACTCATAAATTATTTATTTTAATTTTTTTTAATTTATCAAATATACATTTTATATTAATAAGATTACAAATATTAATTATAAATTTACATATATGAAAATAAAATACCTCAAATTCAAGAAAAATACATATTTAAATCTAAAATAATATTCCTTTTTATTATATTGCTATTTTTTAATGAGCATCTATTTACCAGTTGTTAAGTATATATACCTTTCGTACATCAATCATTCTCATCTCATCAATAAAAGGAAAAAGGAAAACCGAGTTATATAGAGTAAAGTCCAAAGGGAATACTGATGAGTGTGCAGTGATTTTTTTGGAAGTACGATGAAAAGAAGAAGAAAAAAACACTTATATAATAAGTTATTGAATGATACCATGATAAACAAAATGGTAAAGATAAGAAAAAGTGAAATAGAAGGATGATCGAAAGAAAAAAAGGTTAAATATTTGATACCTTTTACTCCCAATATAAGCAGAGACACAAGAGTGGAGTAGAGCACCCCAAAACAAGAGTAGAAGATACATGAGAGTGATGACATTCTCCATCTTCAAACTTGTTCTGTCATCATTCCTTCTCTGCACTTTCTTGCAGGAACCCACCAATGCCCTTAGAAAGGCAAGTAACCTCTGCATTGCATTTTATATTTTCACTGTTAATCCATTCAACAGATTTAACATAGAACATTTCATCATGGGTGCTCTGTTTTCAGACCTACATTGTGTACTTGGGAGGACACTCTCATGGTCCAGACCCTTCTCCCACTGATCTTGAAACAGCAACAAATTCCCATCATGATTTACTCGCTTCTGTCTTGGGAAGGTAACTCAACAAACACATTTGTTCTGTTAAATTAATGTTGTTGGGACATTCACATTAATTAAAGTTTGTAATTTTAACAGTGATGAGAATGCAAAGGAAGCAATCATGTATTCTTACAACAAGCATATTAATGGGTTCGCAGCCCTGCTTGAAGAGGAAGAAGCAGCAGAAATTGCAGGTAAGCAGATACTGTTTATGTGATCATTAGCATGCTACTCATTTTCTGCATATCTTGAAGCCAATTCATTTTGCACTGGAACAGAGAATCCGGAAGTAGTTTCTGTTTTCTTGAGCAAAGAGCACAAATTGCACACTACCAGGTCGTGGCATTTTCTGGGACTGGAAGAGGATGGAACGGTTTCAGAAGACTCCGCTTGGACCAAAGCAAGATTTGGAGAAGACACAATCATAGCTAACATTGATACAGGTATGCTTCATGTATGTTAGTTTAATTTCTTTTAGTCAAAAGCTTCCAAGTAACGACTAAAATTATTTTATTAACTATAAAGAAATCTCCAAACTATTAATATCTTCTTAATTTAATCATCATAATTTTAAAATGAAAATATCATTTAATCAAATTCTTTAACGCAGTTAACCATGTCTTATAACTACATTAAATAAAACACTTCCATTCCATTATTGGTGGTGCATTGTTAGTATCTTTATTCAATATCATTTCTCTCTAATTGATAAATTCATATTAATATTTGTAATGTCCATAAGTGTTGCATCTTTCATCACAGAGGAGTGATAAGTATACTTTAATTTAAAATCTTAAAATCTTTATAGAAAATAGTTTGCTATTGAAATTTAAATTTGTATCTACGTGTTGACTGATATATAGATAACCCCTTATTGAATACACTTTTATTCTAATTCACTTACTGTTGAGCAGGAGTTTGGCCGGAACACCCAAGCTTTAACGACGAAGGATACGGGGACGTGCCTCCAAAGTGGCGTGGGAAAGGTGTTTGTGAAATTGACAGTTTTAACACTCCACAGAAACATTTCTGTAACAGGTCATTTTTCTTTCTTATTTCATGAGAATCATCATTTACCTTTTTATTTCAATGATCATAAAGCGAGAGATTAGTTTGCCCATGTATTATTAGTATATTATTGCTACAATGTTTATCATTGAAAAACGGGGTGGTGGTATGGGTAACATGGTAGAAGCTAACATAGTAGAAGATTCAGGAAGTTGATTGGAGCAAGAATGTTCCTGAAGAATCGTGAGGCGGAAGTTGGGGAGATTGAGAGAAGATTCCGCAGCGCACGTGACTTCTTAGGACATGGGAGCCACACTTTATCAACTGCAGGTGGTAATTGTGTCCCTGGTGCGAACGTAGAACGTAATGGCAGAGGCACTGCTAAGGGAGGGTCCCCCAAAGCTCGCGTTGTGGCCTACAAAGCATGTTGGAATCGAGAAGACTTAGGAGGGTGCAACGAAGCAGATTTACTAGCAGCATTTGATCATGCAATTTATGATGGCGTTGATGTCATTTCCGCCTCTATTGGTTGGTCCGATCCCTACACAGAAGCTTTGTTAACCGATGGTATTTCCATTGGATCATTCCATGCAGTCGCCAAAAATATAGTTGTTGTTTGCTCCGCTGGAAATGATGGCCCCTCACCTTCATCTGTCACAAACGTTGCACCCTGGTCCTTCACTGTTGCTGCCAGCACCATGGACAGGGATTTCCTCAGCACCATTTCTTATGGCAACAAAAAACACATTAAGGTACCATCTTTCTATCCTTTCTCAACATGCATCTTCTTTTTTTTTGTTAACTTAATTTGATAGCATTTGTATTAGGTTGGTAGTCTTAATCGAGTCCAGCCACGACCCAACCGAAAGTTCTCTCCAATCATATTTTCTGTCAAAGCAAAACTTCGTGATGCCTCTGTTGATGATGCGTAAGATCTATTTTTATTTTTAATTTTATTTCCCAGCCTTGCATCAAACACTTATAATTGTTGCATCACATGTGTATGTTGGTGCAGGCGTTTTTGCAAACCGGGAACACTTGATCCTGCCAAAGTAAAGGGGAAAGTACTTGTCTGCCTTCGAAGTGATAAACTACAATCCGTTAAAGCGGGCGAACAGGGTAAACTTGCTGGCGCTGTGGCAGTTTTTGTGCAGAATGATAAGCAAAGTGGAAATTTACTTCTGGCTGAAAATCATGTTTTACCTGCTGCAAGTATAAATAGAACGCATACTGCCAATATTACAAGCGGCGGTCACAAGTAAAGTCATACATTAATCCCTCGTATTAATTCTGTGTGTGTGTATATAGTGAAGTACTTCATGAAGTTATGAATATGTTGTTCAGGGAAATGTTTGCTTACTTGAGTGCTGCAAAAACTGATCTAGGAGTAAAGCCAGCTCCAATCATGGCTGCATTCTCATCTAGGGGTCCTAGTCTGGTGCAACCGTTGATACTAAAGGTCTGTAATATATATTTACGTTTCGTTATACAAACATTGCAAGATGCATGATTTTTTATTTGTAAGGTACTTTGTTTCTTAATTTGTTTCAGCCTGACATAACTGCTCCGGGTGTGGGAGTAATTGCTGCGTTTTCACAAGCCACGGGTCCTTCTAATCTTCCATCAGATAGACGTAGGACTCTTTTCAATGTGCAACACGGAACCTCTATGGCTTGTCCTCATGTTGCTGGCATTGCTGGTCTTCTCAAAACACACCATCCTACCTGGAGTCCAGCGGCTATCAAATCTGCCATTATGACTACAGGTACAACATGCATGCTTCACAAAATGTTTTCTCGTACGCACAAAATACAAAATGTTCATGTGTACATGTTATTTGGAAAAAAATTGGTGCCTTATTAACCACCATGCTCTTAATTGATTTCAGCTACAACTCTAGATAACACAAAGAAACCAATTCAGAACGCATTTGATGAGGTAGCAACTCCATTTGAATACGGTGCCGGACACGTTCAACCTAACCCCGCGATAGACCCTGGTCTCGTTTATGATCTAAATACAACTGATTACTTGAACTTCTTATGTGCTTCTGGTTACAACCAAGCCCTTCTCAAGTTTTTTGCCAATTCGGAAGCCCCTTTCACTTGTTCAAAGCATTACAGAATTGAAGATCTTAACTACCCTTCTATTACAGTACATCATCCCACTCCAAAACTTAAACGTGTTATTACTCGCACTGTTACAAACGTTGGGCTTCCAGGCACATATGATGTGAGTACTCAGGCACCCAAAGGGATTAAGATTCTTGTTCAACCAAGTTCCTTGACTTTCGAGAAAACTGGAGAAAAGAAGACGTTTCAGGTTACTCTGCAGGCAACTGCAGTGCCCCATGGGTTACCCTTATTTGGGAATTTATCTTGGAGAGATGGCAAACACAGAGTAACCAGTCCAATCACAGTGCTTTAACCTTCGAAATTACTGTTGTCCTTGTTGTGTGGTGATGTCATTTGTGTGTTTTTGGGATTGGTGCTTTTTGGGTTGTGCTTATATAAGAGTGTTTCCTACTCCTTTTGTATTGAACTCTGTCACAGATATGTTCGGAATTTGAAGTTTTGAACTTTGTTGCATTGAGTTTTGTTTGTAGAAGGCATAATCACGTAAAGTGCCTTAGAAATTCAAGGGTTGAGACCCATCTCGAATTAATATTCAATAATTTCAGGGTTCAGACTCATCTCTCTATCTCTCTCTCCTATCTCTGTCTCTCCTCTGGCACCTTTTCTCCTTCTTTCTAGTGATGTTATGATAATGAAAAAATTAAAAAAAATTGTCAACTATATATAAAAAAATGATGAATTTTATAAAATTTAAATGAGTACAGAATAATAATTGGGAACGTCTGAAACAACTATATAAAATTTTAAGCAATTATACATAAATAAATAAAATTTCGTAACAATTAAAACACCCGGTTAATTTTGAAAATGTTAGTGAAATGAAATTAATAAAGTTAAAAAATATTTTTAAAAAACTATAAAAGCAAATATTCAAGTTTTAAAAAAATTCAAATGTTTACTTCCTTCCTTTAAATTAAAATAAAATACTTTTATACATTAATAATAAAGGTATAATACACTACTTAAATTAACTCACGTATAAAAAATATTAAAGTAGTAACACTTTGAATTTAGACATAGATCTTTTATATTTTTGAACTTCAAAACAATAATATTAAATTAATTAAAATAAGTTATGAAATAAAAATAATTATATAAAAATTCTTTGAAATAATATTCTACATAATAAAAAATAACAAATAAAATATTTTAAAAGGTAAAAATGGTCAAATGTGCATATTAGAAACGATTTGATACAACATCAAACGAAATTACGCAGAGTATAATTAAAGATATGATAAGATGTAAAGTAATATACAAATATGAAAAAGCTTTTAAGATATTCAATTAGTTGAATTGTTACTTGAGAAATAATGAAAATTGTTTAAATGAGATAAGTTTTTCAATATTATCTAGGGAATGAAGGGTTTGCAGGATTAAACACTTACATTGAGAATCAAACATTATAATGTGAAAAAAATAAATAATAAATAAAAATACTAAAAAGAAAGAGAAATAATTAAATTTGGTAAGAAGAAAAGTATCACATAATGTAACTCAACTTTGTGAATATAGAAAAAACCAAGCAGTTAATAGAGAAGAGAAAAAAAAATGTGTAGGAGAAAGAAAAATCATCAAACAAAATACTAAAAAGATAATATAAGCTATTAAGTTGTTGATATTTTAATAATTTAAACTGAAACAGAGAAATTATGATGACAAGTCATATATATATATACATTTTCATTCTCATCCTTATACTCCATTAAATAAAGTCAGATATCTATTCTGGTATCCGATCAACGCAGAATTTTTTATCAAAATATATGAGTTCGAAAAATACACACAAAAGTTAGTTTGTTTATCATCCCTAATTATTTTTAATACTAATTTTATTTTTATCATTTAATTTTCAAAAAAAAATACTAAAGTAATTTCAGAGTTGAATATTGAATAACCCCCAAATCCACATATTTATTAGAATCTCGGAAAAATAATATATGAAATCCAAGGAACCTAATTTCTCAAAAATCTCTCCCACCATTATCTCTTATGAATATTAAAAAAAGAAATCAAAATTATTTTCCACCACCTCACAAAAAAACAAAACAAAAATCAAATACTGCTATAAGAAACAAAACAAAAACACATAACAATTGAAAAATGCTTAATTGAAGAAATAAGGGGGAGTACGAGGGATGAACCCAACTTAATTTTTCTTGATGGTTTAAAGTTGAATGATTTTTGGCACTTGCACTTGTTCTATTTCTGAATGGTCATTTTCTTTGTAATCATTTTTCCAATAATAAGTCTTTCTCTCCATTAACAAAAGCCTATCATGTGCCGTTTATAACTCTCACGCGTGCAGTGAACAATCATTCAAATCTCAACTTATCCAATCAAGTTCTATGCACTCCCATTTCTTTTTAGGTTTTTAGTTATAACTCTCATTCCTAATTTGTCTTCATTTTTTACGTTTGTATGAGCAATATGTTATCATGATTTTTCACTTTAAGGAGTTTATTTCTAGCAACTCTTTCTTTGAAGGTTACACCATTAACTTAGAGTGGAGGGGTGTACCGGAACAAGTTCCCTAATCGAGGACAAGGGGAGTTGTCAGTTTTTACAAACGATATCAATGTTCTGATTCCGATCCAAATCTGTCTGACAGACATAATTAAAAATAATCACCGTGTTTTCGAGATATTGTCTATTTTGGAACAACGTGAAATTTTATCACGGTTTTATCCTTAAAAAATATCTCGAAGAATGAAGAAAAATAAAAATATTATATTTGATCTCAACTCTTAAGTAATGTGAAACTTATCAGATATACCAAAACATTAATAATAATAGTTCTTCAAAATAAACTAATTCAAACAAAAGAGAGTTCTGTGCAAGGAACAATGTAGGAAAAATATACCCTCTCACTAGAATTTATAATATCACATCCACTGTAACACATCATATTATGTTCATATTATCTTAACAATATTTGTATTATTTTAGGATGTGTTGTCAACTATATTACATCTTAAAGTTACTGTTATCTATTTAATTATATTGAGTTGATTTTTAAAAAATTAATGAAAAAAATATAAAATATTAAAAAGGTAATGATGAAAGAAAAGGCACTTTTACATGGAAACACTTTTTTCCCCTTTAGAAATTTAGGATATTTTCACAAAGAGGACACATTACACGCGTAATGGTTATCCTCCAACAACCCTATCACGACTTTGAGTCAAGGCAAAGAATTGATTGTACAGAGGTTTCATTGTTTATACTTATTTACATATTAAGTATCACATTATATTTGTTTTATTTACATTTTTTAAAAATTTAAATAAAAATAAATTGGTTTCTGTTACTTTTAATTTAAATTTTACACATACAATTTAGCAAACAAAAAAGCAAATAAGAATATATATTCTTAAATCAAATATACGAATGTCAATAAAATATGGAACATGCTTTCTATAAATAATATTTTTATCATTAGGTGGATAGTAGAATAGTTTAACATAATATAAGACTTCAAAAGAAAGAATATGGAAGTTTGTAATATGTTGCAATATTGTTACAATCCCTTTCGATATCCGTAGATTTTCGATATAAATCACTCCCTCACCAACTTCATAAACTAGCAACCAACACAAGTTATGATAAGCACATTCAAATAAAATTTCAAACCCAACCAACATCGCATGTAACGTAGGAATACACTCCAATATGATGAAATTTTCTGATTTATATAGATTATATAAAACATAGGATTGAAAAAAAAATCACAAATAGATATCCAAACACAATTCACCATAAAATATAACATGTTTGATTATATAGATTGACACTAGTACGAGGAAGGGAAACACGACGACGGTTATTTTCAACTTTTGTCTTCGGGTATGCACCCCAAACATATACAAGCAAAATAAAAATGCAGTTATTTATTCCTCGGTTATGAACCCGAGACATATTTAAGAGTTACTGTCTGACCAGGCCTAATTGGGTATCAGAAATAAATAAAAAAATTAAATGTACTTTCTGCCTCGGGTTTGGTCTAACTAGGATAGAAAGCGAGATTTATTGTCTCGGGTCTGGTCTAACTGAAGCAGAAAGTGAGATTTACTGTCTCAGATTTGGTTCAACCGAAGCATATTAGTTATTAAAAAAATCGAAATAACCTTATGACTCGGTTTTGGTTACAACCGAGGCATAAAGGTGTCCTTTTCTTTTTAAATTCTAGTCTTGTTTCTTTCATATCCAATACATTTAACCTGCAAATTTTTAACTAGAAAACCAAAACCAGTCAGAAACAAAAGCCAAATGCTATTCAAACAGAAAATGTGGCAAAATACCTAAATACTATTCATATTAATGTAGTATTCATTACAATCTCATATGCTACCATAAACCAATATACTAAGTACTATTATACATTTGTATAATGTACTTTGCACAAGTTATCCTTAAATATTTGATGGACTTGGTGGGGATTGATGTAGTGATACTAAATCTCTGCACACAAGATAATAATTTAAATTAGTTTATAAACTAAGACAAAAATGCAAATAAATATTTGATATAGTGAAATTGTTACCGTTTTCCAACTACTTGTGATAAGAGCACGTACAATGATTGATATCCATTGCATTACATAGTAATCATACTCATATGAGTTGATTTGTAAATTACACTACAATAAATGCACAATTATAAGTAATTGAGGAAAAAAAGAAATTGAATAATTATAATATTGTGGTGATTATTGTAGAATGTTTACAATAAATAATAATGAATATAAACAAGGAAATTTGGTGACTTTATAAGTTTCCCTCAATCGAATCTAATTGAGTTTATGATGGAGGTATTATCATTTTTCAAATGGTAGAAAGGAATATGAGTTTTGAGTCTTCTTTTCATACACTAAGAATGAAAACATTGACATATGTTCCTTTGAGTTTGTGAACATATTTAACATTGATACAGGATCATTTAAATTTTTGGATGTGTTTGAATAAGTCTCTTTATAATCATTAATAAGAGGAAGTGGAGTAATATGTGACTATGGTTTGATTTTGCAATATCAAACCGAATATAACTAAAGGGGATAAGAAAGAAAGAAAAAGTTATGAAACCTTAACTATATCTTGTTTCATAAAGATAATTAGGGTTGTAAAACTTCGTTTTTTCTTATTGTTAAGGTTCGAGGTGTTTGCAAAATCAATAGATCACGTAATTTTAATTCACAACATTGACTCAATTAAAAATATATTTATTTTGAATACTCAATAGTACAATTTTTTTTAATACATAGTCAATTGAAAATACTAAATTTTTAAGGGCTTATTAAAACTTAATTGTATTGTTTTTTTAATGAGATATAGGCATGTGTAATGAAGATGTAAACTAATAATTTTGTTACTTCACTTAACCACAAAATCAAAGGACAAAAGTTCAATTGAAGAATATAAAAATATTATCAATAGAACAAAAATATTAATGAAAAGTATCTGAATTGATAAATGACTTAAAATTAAGTCATTTTATAATAATTTGAAAATAATAATGTTACTTGCATAGTAGACTTTCAATCATATATTTATTTATTTATTACACATTTTTTTTCTTTTTATGAGAAATTTGTTATAAAATTTGTATATATTAATAACATTTGATTGGGAATGATATATGCAAAAGAAGACATATTAGAGTATTAAAAGTAAAAAAAGAAAAAGAAAAAAACTTTTTACAAGAAACAATTTCTATATAGATATCAAAACCTTTTCTTCAGATATTCTATTCATAAAGAAACAAAAGATATTTAATGTCAGTGTAACTTACAATATCCTTTATCAAAATTTAAAAATAAACTTTAATTAAAATACTACAATTATTTTTAATATTTAGTCATTTCATTATATTTTAAAGATTAAAAAGTTCACATTATTTATATTTTTAGCATAACACATCCACTTTAACTTTCAGAAAAAGTAGAGTGTAAATGCAATGCGTTTTGGGTCAATCATTTATGTACGAACATTCACATTGAACCCGAGAAGCTTTTTGCTATAGTATTTTACTATATAACTCCCTCTCTATGTCCAACATTTTTGTAGTATACCAAACCTTAAACACCAACTACCTCAAACATGGTCTTCACTGTGCTTTCAGTATCTCTCTGTTCATTCTTAGGCCTCCATTTCTTCTCCCTACTTTTCACCACTTTTTCTTTTGCTGCCACCATTGATGAAAACCAAGTGAGGGAAGCAAGTGCTTTACTTGAGTGGAAAGCCAGCTTTGAAAACCAAAGCCAAGCTTCTCTGTCTTCATGGAGTGAAGGTGTGAGTCACTGCAAGTGGAAAGAAATCATCTGTGACAGATCCAACTCTGTCACCTCTATAAATGTAGCAAATCATGGCCTAAAAGGTACTCTTCACACTCTCAACTTCTCATCTTTTTCCAATCTGCTAACTCTGGATGTCAGTAACAACAGTTTCAGTGGTACCATTCCTCACCAAATTGCTAACTTGTCCAGAGTTTCTGAGTTGATAATGAATAACAATAATTTTAGTGGTCCAATCCCCATTTCCCTGACCAAGTTAGCTACCTTGAAGATTCTAAACTTGAAATACAATAGCATTTCTGGCCCTCTTCCTGAAGAGATTGCAGAATTGAGAAACTTAGAGCGTCTGTTATTTCAATCAAATCACCTTTCTGGTACCATTCCTCCAACAATTGGAAGGATGGCCAACCTGGTTGAACTTAATCTGCAACTCAACTCTATCAGTAGTACAATCCACCCTTCGATTAGAAACTTGACAAATTTAAAATTCCTCAGGCTCCAACAAAATAGTCTCTCTGGCCCCATTCCACACTTCATAGGAGAGATGACCAATTTGCATGTTCTTGAACTCGATCAAAATAGTCTTACAGGACAAATTCCTTCCAATATTGGAAACTTGACAAAGATGGTTAATATGTCCCTGGCCGGTAACATGCTTTATGGACCAATTCCTCCCTCCCTTGGAAACTTGGTCAATCTAATGGCCTTAGAACTTTCCAGGAACAATCTTTCCGGAGTTGTTCCTTCCACCTTGGGAAATTTGACAAACCCCATCTTTTTCATTTTGTCAAAAAACAAACTTGAAGGCAGATTACCACCAGGAATGAATAACTTCACCAATTTGATGAACTTACAACTGGCTGAAAATAGTTTCACTGGCCCTCTGCCACAACAAGTTTGCCTTGGTGGGTCACTAAAGACTCTCACTGCTGAAGGTAATCATTTCACGGGTCCAGTTCCAAAAAGCCTGAAAAATTGCTCCAGTCTTACTAGACTCAAACTAGAGGGAAACTTTTTGAGTGGGAATATATCAGATGATTTTGGTGTTTATCCATTCTTGAAATACATTGATCTGAGTGGGAATAACTTTTACGGCGACATTTCTCCAAATTGGGCAAAGTGTCCTCTCCTCGAAAGCCTTATAATGCCCAACAACAACTTAACCGGTAGTATCCCACCAGAACTCAGCCGGGCACCCAAGTTAGCAGAACTTAACTTGTCTTCAAACCATTTAACAGGGAGAATTCCAAAAGAACTCGGGAAGCTGACATCTTTACTGGAGCTATCCGTAAGCAACAATGAACTTTCTGGCTCCATTCCTGTAGAAATAGGTGCTTTGTCCAACCTTAACATTCTGGAGCTTTCATCGAATAGTTTAGATGCTGCAATTCCAAAACAGTTGGGAGAGTTATTCAAGTTGATTCGCTTGAACTTGAGCAGCAACAGATTGACAGAAAGCATTCCCTTGGAATTGGGTCGTTTGCAATCTCTTGAAAGCCTTGATCTTAGTGTCAATCTGTTAAATGGAGAAATACCATCTGTAGTTGCAAGTATGCAGAATTTGAAAACGCTAAACCTCTCTCACAACCATCTCTCTGGAGCCATTCCATCTAATTTTAAGGATGGCTTGACAAAGCTTGACATATCTAACAACCAATTGGAGGGTCCAGTTCCTAACACTCGGGCCTTTCGCAATGTTTCATTTGATGCATTGAAAGGTAATAAAGGCTTGTGTGGAAATGTCACCGGTTTGGTGCCTTGTAACAGTCGTAATGGTAAAGTGAAAAGAAATGTCACCATGTTGGCATTAGTCCTTACTTTGGGTGCTCTGCTTCTGGTAGTACTCGTGGTTGGAGTTTTGTTGTGTATTTGCAACAGAAGAAGAACAGCAACAGAAGGCAAAAAGAAGGACGCTAAAGAAGAAGAAACTCAGGATAATTATGCCATATGGAGTTATGATGGAAAACTAGTGTATGAGAATATCATTGAAGCCACAGAAAATTTTGATGACAAATATCTCATTGGAGAAGGAGGGTCTGCATCTGTTTATAAGGCTAAATTACCCACAGGACAGATTGTTGCTGTGAAAAAGATCAATGCTGCACCCGATGAAGAAACACCGGATTTAAAAGCTTTTATGACCGAGGTTAAAGCCTTGGCAGAAATCAAGCATCGTAACATTGTGAAGTCACATGGATATTGTATACATCCACGTTACTCCTTTTTGGTTTATGAGTTCCTTGAGGGTGGTAGTTTGGATAAAGTACTCATGGATGATGCACGTGCAACGACGTTTGATTGGAACATGAGGGTAAAGGTTGTTAAAGGTGTCGTAAATGCTTTGTATCATATGCATCATGGTTGCTTTCCTCCTATCATTCATCGAGACATATCAAGCAAGAATGTTCTCATAGATTCTGAATACGAAGCCCGCATTTCTGACTTTGGAACAGCTAAAATTTTGAATCCTGATTCTCGCAATTTAACCGCTTTTGCAGGCACATATGGGTATGCTGCACCAGGTTAGACACTTTTTGTTCTTAAGCATTGAATGACTAATAAGTTCTTCTGCTACTTATTGTATAACATTATTTTCATATATTTGGTGAATTACAGAGCTTGCTTATACCATGGAAGTGAATGAAAAGTGTGATGTGTTCAGTTTTGGAGTGCTTTGTTTTGAAATAATGATGGGAAAGCATCCAGGAGATCTCATTCCATCGTTTTTTCCGTCCTCTGAAACAGCATCAGTGTATAATTTGCTGTTGAACGATATGTTGGACCAAAGATTACCCCTTCCAGAGAATCCAGTTGCTGAGGAGGTGATTTTGATTGCCAAAATAACATTTGCTTGCTTAAGTGAAACTCCTCGTTTTCGTCCAAGCATGGAACAAGTCTATAACGATTTTCTGATGCCAAAATCATCTTCACTCAATTCACTCTCCATCATCACACTTGCTCAACTTGTCAATGATTGAACCTTCTTTTCTGCTGCGTTGTAAGGTTTTCTTACATTCATGTTTTCTGTAAGCGTGTTTGATGTAGTTTCTGCAATCGTTATGTTTGTTTCATCAAATAAAAAATGTGATTTTAAGGGGGAAGTGATGTTTTTGGTTTTTATAAAAAAAATTAAATATGTTTTTGGTCGCTCAACTTTAAGTGAAAATTGAAATTAATTCCTCCTCGAAATTTTGACCCAATTTATTCTTCTAACTTCACAATTGCGTAAATTTAGTCATTTCAAGCAAATTTTGTTAAATTTATTTAACATATCAATGCATTTCATGATAGCATATGAGATGTTTACACCGTTTGACACATTTTTGCTTCAATATTAGCTAAAAAGTTATCTTAAAACGCATTTGAAAAGTCAAATAAACTTAATAAAATCTGGTCAAAAAAATTAAATTCACGCAATTTTGAAGTTGAGAGACTAAATTGAGTCAAAGTTTCGAAGAAAGACTAATTCCAATTTTCACTTAAAGTTGAGGGACAAAAATATATTTAACCACAAAAAAAAAAACAAAAATGAATTTGTAAGTAAAGAAAGAAATACTTGATTTTTTGTTTATAACTTTTATAT
>Ga0214543_1007166_pt1 | contig 19342 bp, 6 predicted proteins | sample CNSS2metaG_FD_160094 | JGI IMG/M metagenome (GOLD analysis project Ga0214543, IMG submission 160094) | Root nodule microbial communities from cowpea collected in UCLA plant growth center, Los Angeles, California, USA - CNSS2 | ecosystem: Host-associated > Plants > Roots > Nodule | place: USA...
CTTGAAAGACTATGATGAATTAGGAAAATTAGGAAAACATTACTCTTTTCTATCTTTCCACACTCATCAATTAGGAAAATTCATCCAAAGGGACCATGATGAATATCTGGTGTATCTGAAAAACTATCAGCTCACACAATCAATCAATCCTCATTATCCAAATGAACTTTTCCAAAATTAAAGTGAAGCAAAAACTAAGTGCATTACATAGATATTGCATACTGTCATTTGAAGACAACATTGAACAAAAGTTTTACAGTCTTGTATTATATGAATCAAACAATAATTTTTAATACCTAAATCTAAAAATTTAGGTAATATCTTGGAGAAAAAACTTTCTATGATAGAGTTTTCCAATGAAACGAACAAGAAAAAATATGTTAAAGTAGAGTTCTTGCAAGTCATACTACTTATTTTTTCAAGGCAACCTATTAATTCTAGATGTAATTTTTTGTCGCATGAGTCTTTGAATAAAGTTTATTTTCTATCTACTCACTTATTCATTGTTTCTTAATAAGGGTTGTATTTGCTCTATTAAACATTCATATTTATGTGCTTTCTAGTTCCAATGTCGATGCAATTTACCTAGTCAATAGATTTTTAATGATACCGATAATGGTTCAATTTTTATTATTTCATCATTTGTTAACCCTTCTGTTTTATTGGATAAATCATTATTTATACATGCCTTAGATAATGAAAACCATTCGAGAATATTCTTTAAATTGTGTGGTATGTCTCGTTATCCTAGCTCTATTTCTCTTCACATAGCCAATGTCAAATAGCCAATTTTTATATTATTAGTTTTCATTAAAAAACTATATATGTTGGAATATGACAAGCATATGCATATAATTTAAGTGGATAAATAGTTACCAATTCTTTTTTTTTTAATCCTAAAATAAGAGTTGTTGATCATCTTTAAAAATTTACAAATTCAAAATTCTGTGAATTATATGCAGGAAGCACAAGAGGATTTCTTTAAAGTCTTTAGAAAAAGCTCGCAAAGCCTTTGGCACTGATGAGGATCTTCTTTTGGTAAGCATCTTATACGTCAAATAATCATCTTTCACGAAGCTATTTGAACTAATATTGGGTAATTACACTACAAAAATATATAATTATAATGGAGGATCTAATACTTCCATCTCTCATGAACAAAGGCATTACTTTTTTTGGTTTCAAGTTTATGAATAATAGAAATAATGCGGGCCTATGTCGGCAAAATATAACCTTGATGGTAGTGACCAAAAGTAACTATGAGAAGCTTTAACCTGAAAGAAATCTTGTAGACACTAGTTGAAAAAAGATTTCAAGTTTTCACCTTTTACTAAAAAGTTTATAGGTAGAATTTTAAATTCTCTAATGTTAAGGTATTAAATTGCTAGTAAATTTTTGAAATTTCAATTTCTTTTGAAATTATCCATGCTAACAACTCTTTGTCATAAAACATTTCAAATTTTCTATAAAAGTGAATTGCCCTTTAAAAAATATTCCTCCAAATATCACATTCAGTAATTTTGCAGTTTTCTTTTATATGAAATAAAGTTTCAGTTCTCTGTAACAAATAATTTGTTTTTTGTTGGCCAACTAATGACTTGGTGGGATAAATGGATTTTAGTATGATGCAATGGATTTGTTGAAAATTAATTGATTATAGTAGTCATGAACTGTTATGTTTTCTGTTTTTTTAAATGGAGGACTAAGTTCAGGGAAACCATGAACATGGCTGATAATGATGCTAGTACAAGGGTTATTGACTCACTTATTAATTATGAGGTGAGCATTTCAGTCATTAATGCCAGTTTTTTAATGTTATCTTCGATTTAGTGTTTTTTTATCACTTATTTTTTCTTGGTTTACAGACTGTTTAATATTTTAATAATGAAGTTTATGAAGCTGATAATTATGACAAGTACCTAAAGAGTAAGTGATCAATTTTCCTTGTTAAGTTGGGTGTGTAAAATGGCACTAGTTATTTTGTATATTCTTATTGCTCATATATTGTTCTTGGCCTATTTGTATGACCATTATTTCATAGGTCTGTATGGGCGTCTCTCACTTAAGTTAGTAATGAGCCTTCACGTTGTTGCCTTTAAACTCACTTAAGAGAGCATATAATCTTGCTTAAGTTAGCTTTTGAGTTTCAAGATTAGGTGCTTCTTGACTTTATTAACATAATTCTCTTTTATAATTGATGTTGCTTGCTTCTCCAGTTTTATTTGTGCTTCTCTTAATTCTTTTTTATAATTGATTTTGCTTGTCCTGCTGCAGTTTGTAATATCATTGTCTAGGATATGAGGATGATGCTCTGAAAACCCAACAAAGTCTTGCTGTATTGAATTTTGGTCAAAATTTTATATTTAGTGTTGTTCTTTCATCGACAATGGTGTTGTGCTCTCATGGGATCATGGATGGAATGATGACTGTTGGTGATTTGGTAAAGTTTTCTTAAATTTAGTTCTAGTATGAGGCTTGGGTAGCTTTGCTCCATTGAAGCTTTTATTTGTTCTTTAATGATTATGTTTGCTTTCATGGACAAAGGATTCTTTATCCTCCAATCTCTTTGTAGTTATCTTCTTACTGTCATAATGAATATCTTCTTTTCTTAAATTATTCTAAATTCAATATGCAGGTAATGGTGAATGGGCTTCTCTTCCAATTATCACTTCCACTTAATTTCCTTGGTTGTATTTTTCGTGAGACTGTACAGAGTTTAGTTGACATGAAATCCATGTTTCAGTTACTTGAGGTATCTTCCACGTCGAATTTTAGTAAATTATCTTGAAGTTAATTTGAAATGTGTATTGTTGATTGTGAAATTTCTTTCTTTCACCTCGTATATACCATACACAAGTTCAAAATACTGATTATTGCTAGATTTTCAAAATCTATCAATAATAAAAAAAATTTATTTTGGTGCTTCCACCACCATTTTTTTTCGTTGCACCAGGTCGATGCTCTGAATGGTAAGATCCAACTTGCCTTGGTGGTGATTCAAGAACAGAACCTTATATAGTTACACATACTCTACTACTTTCTCATGCAATTGTTGTAGATGTGTACAAGAATCAGTTCCAGGTTCTTTTAGTCTTTATGAGAACTTTAAATCTTCATATTTGACTAGGTTTTTGTATTGCTAAGTTGTGAGACTAAACTGGTGTATGATTCAAGAACTAGATTGATTACATCATCGAAAGGAAGCAGTGCTTAAATTGAGGTACATTATCACTACTGAGTAGCATTATGTTTTTGGCATAAGAAAATCTACAAGTTTGCTTTGTGACCAGGGGTTAAGACTCTGCGAGCATGGGCTTTTTAACTTGTTGTGTTAGTGTTCACATGGTCTCTATAAATTAAACTGATTCCATTCAATCTTGACCAGGAAGCATTATTATAGTATTTGTTTGACCATCAAGTCCCTTGTTGCAGGTTTACTCTACCAAGCATGATATCACATATGTGTAGTGTCTCATGACAGGCTTGCTATTAGCCATTAGAAAAGTAGTGTGTCTCAAGGTAGCTACCTAATCACATGAATTCTTTGCATCATCCAACTTCATCTGGCTCAAGGTTTTAATTGTCATTTTATGAACCTTGCAGAATTTAGTATGACTTCATGCTGGTGCTTGTAACAACAATATATGCACACCACAACCAATGCTCCTAATATTCAACAGCTGCTGCTTTGTTAACAATACATCTTAGAAGATGCTTTAGGTGTTGCGATCTTAGAAGATGCTTGTGTTAACAATACTATGAAATGTGGTTGAAGAAACAAAACTCAACTTGTATTATTCACTCTTTTGTAGATTTTATTTAAAATTGTAGATTTCTTTTTATCCTTTTACGAATGTTATAGGAAAATTATAAATACAAAAAACTTAAAACTTTTGTCTTTTATATTTTTCATTTATTTTAAGATTTATGTATAATTAAAAAAAAAGTAACAAACATAAGGTGGATTTAAAACCCTTTGAAAAAATTGTAGAGAGAACGGGTCTCAAACCCTAGTCATTACCAGGGGTTTTGTAAACCCTGGTCATTACCAGGGTTTTGTAAACCCCAGCCACTACCAGGGGTTTTAAAACCCCAGTCATTACCAGGGGTTTTGAAAACCCCCAGTAAGTTGCGCTAATACCAGGGGTTGTTAAAAACCCCAGTAACCTCTTAGCTACGGTGGTTTTTCTAGGGGAAGAGGAAACCTCGGGTAAAGCCATTAGTGGGGGTTAAAACCCCGTAAACGCCAAAAACAACCCCAACTAAAAATAATTATTTTTGTAGTGGGTAATAGAAGAAAATTAGAAAAGTTACAAGTGTGAAGCTAACTAAAGTAGTTAATAAGTTATAAGTTATAAACTCTTAAAATAAAATATTTTAATATACTTTATTAATCAAACTAACTTATAAGTTATTAAATAAATTCGAAACTACTTTATTAATTACATTAAGTAGACATTAATAATAATAAATATTACCCTTTCCTTACAATTAACATAAACATTATTGACATTAAGAAAGTTTATGTCAGTTATAAAAAAAAAATATCTAATTGATGGTGCATTTTTAGTTAACGATACAAAATACTTCAGGATGTTAAAATTTATTTCACAAAAAAAAAAGTTAAGTTAATGTATATGATGCACCAATACTTTAATTTGGATCACGTATATGTGTCTGAAACGTATTTGTATTTGATACTTTAAAATTCTTTACCGATATTTAACAATAAAAGATTTAATCTATAAAACAGAAGTATTTTTATGTTGACAATAATACATATAATTTTAATTTGGATTCACATAATAACAATTATATTTTTATAATGTTTTTAAGAATTACTATACACTTTTCAATGTATATATATCACATATCATATCATATTATTTTTAAAATAAACGTATTGGCATATTGGACACATGTTGTATCCAATACACATATTGTATCAGTGCATCATATTATAAAAATATTTCTCGCTTTTTTTTATTTTGAATGTCTTTATTTAACTCACATTTTCAATGTTTAACCTAATATACATGGGAAGGTTTAAAACAGATGAAAAATAAATATTTGATTATTATAAGTTAAGAGTGTGTGTGTGTGTGTATCTATGTTTGTGTGTCTATCTGTGATTATTATAAGTTAAGTGTGTGTGTGTGTGTGTCTGTGTGTGTTTGTGTGTGTTTGTGTTTGTGCCTGTGTCTATGTGGTTTGTGTTTGTGTTTGTGTGTGTATGTATGTGTCTGTGTATGTGTGTGTGTGTGTGTGGGTGTGTCTGTGTTTGTGTTGTGTGTGTGTTTTTGTCTGTGTGTGTGTCTATGTTTGTGTATGTCTGTGTTTGTGTCTGTATTTGTGTCTGTGTCTATGTGTGTCTATGTCTATGTGTGTCTATGTTTGTGTTTGTGTTTGTGTGTGTGTGTCTGTGTTTGTGTTTGTGTGTGTATCTATGTGTGTTTGTGTCCGTGTTTGTGTGTGTGTGTGTATGTTTGTGTTTGTGCATATGTTTGTGTCTGTGTCTGTGTAAATTTTTATGGTCTATTAAGTCCTCAAACGTTTTAAACTTTGAATGAAGTATATGTAGTTAGATTTCACAGTTAATTGTATGATGTAACAATTACTTTACACTATCATTCTATTTAAATGTTGTCACATAATATTTTACTATAAGATATTTAAATGAAGAGATCTCAATCAAGGGTTTCTTGTATTTAACGACAATTATTCTTAAAGCAAATTAAATTATTAAATTAAAAAAAATCTATAAGATATTAAATTAGATAATTAGTTAATAATGAAATTATTAAATTATTAAATATAAAATAAAAAAGTATGATTTTATAATTATAATTTTATATTTTAAAAATTTTTAAATTATCTAATTTTATAATTAATATTTTTATATTCTATAATTAAACCATTATAAATTTATAAAATTATATAATTATATAATTATGAAATTGTAAAATTGTAAAATTACAAGAATAAAGAAATTACGAAATTATATGATAAAAAATTATAAATTTCGAAATTATGATATTATAAATTATGAAATTATGAAATTGCATAATAAAAAAGTATAAGTTGTAAACTTAGATAATTAGATAATTAAAAAATTATGAAATTATATTTTTTATTTTATATTTAATAATTTAATAATTTTATTATTATCTAAATTTATATTTTATAATTTTATATATTTTTATCTTTTAATTTAATATTTTATAATTTTAATTTGTTTTAAAAGTAATTTTTCTTAAATACAGTAAATTTTTGAGGTAGATCTTCATCATTACATTTTTTTGGTATTATGTGGCAACATTGAAGTAGGATGATAACATATAACTGTTACATGACATGCGACAATTAAAATGTTTTAGTATTTTGAGGACTAAATACATCACACAAAAATTTAATATGAACTCAATTGAAAGTTTCAAAATTTAGCAGGTACTCAAAATATAATTAAACTTATATTTTATTGAGTAAGGTTTTTTCCTCCTATATTTGTCTTTTGGTTTTGTATGTATGAGCTAGGAATATTTATGGTGAAATACGATAGAAAAAAGTGAGTATTGGTTATTCTAGTGGTGTAATAATATATTTGATTCTTTAATTAGGTTTCTTGGAAATAATTTTGACGTTCTTTAATATTTTTCATACAAATATTTGACTTGAAGAGCATATTAAGTAAGGGAAGTTAAAAAGTTTATGACTATAATTAAGGTGAATTTAATACTTAGTAGAGCTGTCAATTTGGGCCCTAGTCCATGGGCTAGTCTTGACTCACTCTTCATTAAGCCCCCTTTTAGGAGGCCCCCAAATGAGGGGGTCAAACAAAAGCCCCAGCCCCCAAAGCTCCCAAAACCCCCTCTCTAGTAGGTTAGGATCATGGCTAAGGTGGGTTAGGCCTTCTTAAAATGCTATATTAAGCCAGAGTCAAAGATCAAGTCCAACGACTCGGACGAGTCCTAAGACCCGACAAGACCGACGACCCAAATGGGTCCGACGAGACCGAGGACCCGGATGGCCTAACGACCCCGATGGGGTCGAAGATCTGGACAGACCCTATGATCAAGACCAGCCCGACGAGGAGGAGGAGCCTGATGACCAGGACGGGCCTGAAGACCCGAACGGCCATAACGACGACAAGGACCAGAGGAACAACTTGAACGGGCCACACAACTTGGACGGGACATACTACCCGGACATGCAAGATGATTCAAATGGGCTCGACGGCCCGAACAACCCGACGACCCTGACAACCCGACGACCCTGATAGGCTCGAAGAACCAGACAGGCCCCAGTACCCGAACAAGTTTGATAGACTCGACAACCCTATCCGGGTCGAAGGTTCATCTTGGTTGTCCAACTTGTTGGGATTGTTGGAACCATTAGGTTCGCCCGGCCCTTCCGGGTCGTCGATCGATTTCGGGTCATCAGGCCTATTCGTATCGTCAGGACTGTTTGAGTTGTTGGGCACGTTTGGGTCATTGGGTTCATCTAGATTGGCGGGCCCGTCCCGTTCGTCTGGCCTGTTGGGATTGTTGGGACCATTAGGTTTATCCGACCCATCCGGGTTGTCGGTCGATTTTGGGTCATTGGGCTCATTTGTATCGTCGGGACTATTTGAGTCGTTGGGCACGTTTGAGTGATCAGGTCCGTCTGGATCGTAGGGCCTGTTTGGAAAGTCGGGTTTGTTTAGGAAGTCAAACATTTCTGGGTCATCGGGTCCGTCTAAGTCGTTAGGCCCATTCGGATCATCATGTCGTTTGGCTTGTCCGGGTCATCATGTTGTCCGGGTTGTTGGGCCCCCTCGGCCAATTCGGGTTGTCATACACGTTTAGGTCGTCGGAAAGTTTAATAATAATTTTAAAAAATAATATAATTTTCATGTTTAAGAAGAAAGTCCATGGGCTAGCCTTAACCCACATGGCTTTTGTGGGGTTTTTGACCCAATGGGCTTTTTTTTAATGTGGGCTTTTTTGACCCTAGCCCACATGGGTCAGGGCCAAGTCCTGTGAATTGAGCCAAATTGACACCTTTAATACTTAGGTTAGATATATGTGGATGAGCTAATGTGGAATGGATTGTTTTATATTCATATATAAGTTTTATTGAACAAGAAGAAAAAGCATATATAAATGTGTTTGGATAGAGAACTTTAGAGATAATTTACTTTTATTAAAAAACATATATTTTATGATAAAATATGTTATTTGGTTATTGTTGAAAATTAAATTATAGAAATTTAGAAAAGTAAATTCATTAATTAAAATCGTATATATAGTTTCAAATTTCTCATAAAAAAAAGTAAGAATATGATATTTTTCATACTATTTTCATATTCTCTCTTTGGTTTAACCTACTTGATATATCATCGATTTCACTTCGGTTGAAATGTAATTGGTTTGTCAAGGTTGATGAATGTTTCATTTGGATCAAAGTTTTCATGAATATTTATTGTTCTTACTGGAATATGGAACGTGGACTTTTGTATAAGTGACAAGATGCAAGTGGTAGGTTGTATGCTCCTGATTTCAATTTAGTTCTAATTAATAAAAATATTTGTATAACATGTATATAGAAATTAAATTTTGTTTCCATTTTGAGAGGAACAAAATTGTTTAGTTTTTTAAAAAATGAGCCTAAATTGGAAAAAATAAAAATACATGGATCATATTGAGATTGAGACAATAACATCTAGCGTGACAATGACATGTGGCACTGCATTGACATAAACATTGTTACTATCATGTGGCACGCCAGCACTTTGACCCATGGCAAATTTTTTACTTTTAAAAAAAATTAAATTAAATTAAAAAAACACACAAATTAACACATGACACTTCTTTAACATTATTATTATGGTCCCATTGATAGAAATGATCTAATTATATCAAATTTTCCAAAATAGAAATTAAAGTAAGAAAAAAAAAAGAAGAAGACCAAATTAATATTTTTCAACAAGAATGAGAATAAAGTCATAATATAACCTTTATTCTTCAACATTAAACCAAATCTATTTCTCAATTGATGTACTCAATTGAAGTATGCCGAAGTTTTCTCAACTAATGTAAGTTATACTATTTTTTTTAGATGTTAATAAAAAATTTTCAATTAAAATCTGTTGAGATTATTCTGTGTTGTTGATATCTATAGGCTAACGTAATAATTAAAATATTTTATTAAAAAAAATTAAAGGTAAAAATATCAAGTAACTTTATTGAAACAAAAAATTTTAAAATTAAAAATTTAAATTAAGAACAATTCAAATTCAATGTAGTTTTTCTGAACATTACAAATCATTTTCTACTTAAACATTATTTGAGTTTTGTGTGATTGTTCAATTTTGTTGAAGTTTAAATTATAATATTAAATTTATTATGATGAGATGAATATCAAGTTACTTTGTTGAACAAATTTTTCTTAAAATTTAAAATTTAAAATGAGAACAATTCAAATTCAATATATATAATCTTTCTGAAAATTACGAAACTTTTCTACTCACATTATTTGAGTTTTATGTGATTGTGCAATTTTAAGAAATTCTAATTATAATATTAAAATCATGTTGATGAGATAAATATCAAGTTATTTTATTAAAAAATTTAAAATGAGAACAATTCGAATTTCAATATATGTAGTCTTTTTGAAAATTATTATACTTTTCTACTCAAACATTATTTGAATTTTGTGTGATGATGCAATTTTGGGAAGTTCCAATTATAATATTAAAATTATGTTGATGAGATAAATTTGTACATGTCAGTCTATTGATGGATATATATGGTTTATACAACTCTTGGATGTGGTGGGTAGTTTTGTCTAAATGTAAATTGAAAAGTTTTAATTAAATTGATGTGGAATCTTACAATTATGTTTAAAAAAATATTTTTAATTAAAAAGAAATCTTTATCAATTTAATTAGGAATCACATTGAATTATGTTTGAGGTATATTCCTAAAGTGATAAAAGATCAATTGACCAAGTTTGAAGTGATGACATTCAATTCTATAACAACAAAGTATTATTGTTTAAGTGTCCATCTAGTCACTAAAGCAATAAAGATTCACTCTCACGCCATAAAAAGTGTTGTTTCCAAACTTAGGTGAGAGACTTAGTCTGAATTTTTTCTCCACTTGAAAAAGACTTCTTCAACAAGGATGTCTAGCTCAATCAATACCTCTATTGTGATCATAAATATTGATTTTAATGAATAAGTATAAATTGAGATATATGATTGAATTAGATGAGAAATGATAAATGATTAAGATGATATTTTAAGCTAGTTTGTATTTTGTGTTGTAACTAACATCAATTGTCCCATAGTAGAGGTCAAGTGGGTCGGGTCACAATCAAATCGTGACGCTTGGATTGTTACATTCTTAAGTAAAAAGAGTTGTGTCCTAACTAATGACTATAACTTTTGACCTACTGGTAAACGCTCGATCCAACAACTAGTCTCAAATCCAAGGTCTCGACATCAATATTATATATCACAATTTGAGAATAATCGTTTCTTTCTATGATTAGATTATAACAAACTTTTTGAACAAAATTGCTCAATTTGAATTAACAAATTAAATGCACTATTAATACGTTCAGAGCTTGTCTATCGCAATTTAGCATACTAGACCAATTGATGAAACTCTTCTAACTAGACAATATGTGATTTAACTTTATTCTCGGGTTGCACAAAACACATGAACATTGAGAGAACATGTACTCATTCAATCATAAAAGTCACTTAGTACATATATATAATTTGTCAAATCGTCAAGTGAAATTCAACAAATTGAACTTTATAGTAAGATTTGTCTAGTTAGACTTGAAAATTGATTTTTACCACTAATTTATGTTGAAGCTTAGATAATATCTCTAACAAATATAATTAAAAAGAATGACTTTACTCTTAAATACATTCCAAAACAGTTAAGGTTTGATATTCTAAATGAGTAAAAATTAATCATCAAAAGGTAATCATCAGTTAGTATTTGATTTGATGAGACTTACTTAATACTTGTCTTTTGGAATATGTTGTAGTTCCTTTATTGATCTTTTGTTGAAACAATAAATGTGAGTGTGATGATGCACTCAGTATTGAAACTAAGGGCTAAATGTTCTGCCACTCTTATTCTCATGTTAATGAAAGAAAAATTTACATTCTAAAGTGTGGAACATTATTTCTTAGCCCCGTTGTAACATCCATTTATGAGTTGCGAATACTATAGTTATAATGCCTTGAAAAAACACCTTAATTAGTAATTACCCTATAAATTGGTCGTGATCATTAATAGTGGTAAGTATCCAACTTAAATAATCCTGTTACGTCTATCTATAATAAGAAAACATTATAAATTTCTTCCTAAACACTTACAAACAAAAAAAAAACTATTATCTTGTAAATTAAATTAATAATTTAAAGAAATTATGAGGTTTGTACCAATTAATTTATATGTAAGTTAAATGTTGTTTTGTGAATAATTTTTTAAAAATTTTTGCTTCCTATTTTTCATTCTTAAAAATGTTCAAAAGTTCGTTCAAAATTATTCTTCATTGAATTCAACAACAAAGTTTGACTACTCCAATGTGCTTTGTATTAAGTTACCTTCTATGAATTAATACAACAAAAAAGGTAAATAAACAGAAACTAAAAAAAATCATGTTAACTATTGATACATAGACACAACAACTTCATGAGGAGGAACCAGTAAAACATGAATTGACATGAAAAATCAAGAATTCCTGCATCAGTTCTCCTCACACTCCTAACTTTTGGTACTGAATCAGTGGGTTTGACTTCATTAGCAGCTGCAGATTTGTTTCTGAAGTCCTGAGACTCCTGTCACCCTGGTAAAAGAAGAATTAAAAAGTAGGGAAATAATAAGATTTTCTTTTGGTATTTTGGGATATTAATATGAATCTTCATAATGCATCCTTTTATTTTTCTGTTTCCTTAAGTTTATTATTGTCTTGATTCTAGAAGTAAATCTTTAAGTCATCTATACTAAGTAGATAAAGAGGATACCAATTCTGACAGTGATTACTACATTTGATATACACATTTTTTTTTTTGTACAATTTTATCTTTATTTTTTGTAAACTAGGTTTACATATAACTTATTTCTATTTCTATACTAATATAACCAATTCCAATAACCGATTTTGGTGTACACATTTTGTTATACAAACTTACCTTTAATATTTTGGTAACTACTTATTCATTCTGATGATAATTAATGTCTATCATCTTACAAAAGCATGAACAAACATTGTCGTGTATGTGTTTCCTTTCCACTAGTTGTCGTGTAAGTGTTTCCACTAGTATAAAATAATGCTATTGGTCGAGAAATCAATTCGGTATATTAATAGTGGCAAGGCTGAGAAGATCTTCCTAATAAGTTATGTAAGACTAATGCATTGGTGGAACAATTTTATACACTTTGTTTTTGTACGAATATATTAATATATATTAATAAAGTCTATGTTTTTGCTTCTTAGAAAAGATATACATGATAATATTGTATTAGTCTTTCATTAGACATAATATTAATGATTTCATGGTTATACACGGCATAAAAGCTTCTGAATATTCGGTTTTGTATGACTTTAACAAATTTATCATACACAGTGGTTTGTGATTTATTATACATTTGCATATGTAATAAATCAATCAATAAGCAAATGAAGAAAGTTCAAAGTACCAACCTCATAGCCAGTGGCTGAAGTCTCACTGGCTTCTTAAATAAGGATCCTCAACTTGCCTGCTTTAATTTCACTACCAAAATTTTGTTCTCACTAGCTAGGGATGATATCTGTAGATAAAACACAAAATTTCAGCAAGCCACACAGAGGGAAGATGTCTTATGTTTCAGCATATCAAAGTCTTATTGTCTGTTGATCTTTTTCTACCTCATTAGTATGAATTTTCAATCCAAATGGCTTACGTGTAAATTAAACATAAATTAGAAGAACCCAAATGCATGTTGCATCACACAGTTTATAAAAAAAATCTTAAACAGCAAATGGAAAATCTAAAAGAAAAAACGCCTAGATAGTAAATTTTACATCTAACTTAATCTTACAAAACTAATTAGTAAAAATAAGGTTTATACTTACTAATATACTATAATTTTACTATATTTCTAGCTAAAGATTTCCAACATACTTCCTCGCTTACAAATAGATTTTTTGTCAAAATCAACCCTACTAAACAAATTTGTAGGATAAAATTTACATCCACATACATATTCTAATTTGGTCATATCTTGGTCAGAGTGTAATTTTCAACACAAACCATGCTTACACACAAGGGAACACTTGAATATGGAAGAAGTCAAGTTCATTCCAAAGGAAAGGTAAAAACAAGCATGTTTGCAGCAACATTGAGGTAACCATCCCATACCAAGGAATCAATCTGTTTATAGTATTCATATACATGTATATATATATATATATATATATATATATGTGTGTGTGTGTGTGTGTGTGTGTGTGTGTACATATAAATGAAATTTTGTGAAATCTTACAGAAACAGGTTGAACAGGTTGAGGAATAAAGCTAAATGGCATGGTATGTGAGATTAATGATTCAGTTAAAAATAAAATTTCTCCATTTTAGGATACCTGCTGCTTAAGACGCTCTCTCTCAACAGCCAGTTGTGTAATCAATTTTTTGAATACTTTGGCCTGCTTTCCAATGCCCTTTGCAGTTTCCATTTTCATTTCTTCCTCGCGGTGAAGGGATTCCTCCACGCTTTCCAATCTATTCCGCAAAAAGCTGAGTTCCTCATTCAACTCAGCGTTGGATTCAGACAATATGATACAATTGTCCTCTGCACTGTCAGCCCTACTCTCAGCTTTCAAAACCTTTGACTTAAGATCCTTTATCACGTTTTCCTTATCTCTAATTGTGGAATACAACTTACTTTGCTTCTCCTGACTAGCTTTAGCAGATGCTACCGTATTCTGAAATCGTACAGCAGATTCTTTCAACTGCCTCTCTAGCAAATCTGCTCTTGCAGATGTGCCTCTCAAAAGATCCAACTCCTCATTAAGTTTTAAATTTGTCTCTGTCAGTATGTTATACTTTGTTTCTGCACTGTTAGCCCTACTTTCTGCATTAGATACAGATTCTTTCAGCTCAACAATGATACTCCTCATGTCTCTTGCTTCAGAACACAAAATATTGTACTGCTTCTGATATTCATCACTGGAGGCCTTTGCATTCAGTAACTGAACATCAGATTCTTTTAGCTTCTTTTCAAGTGAATACACCTTGTCACTTAAAGAGAAGACCTCAGAATTGGCAAGGGTTAGTTTATCTTCAGCATCTTTCAGATTAGCTCGAAGCTCAGATTCACGATGACTAAGACCTCTCAAATTGAACTGAGAAATGTGGAGTCTACCTAAAAGGCCTCTTGAAATTCCCAACAGAACCTCACTTGCATTCTCTGCCTCAAGCCATCTTTCCCAAACATCAATTGCTTCTTCCTCCATGTTAACAAGCTCTTGTTCTGTAAAGAACATCCTTTGTTTTAGAGTTTCTTCAATTTCTCTTGAATCAAGTAAATCCTTCTCAAGATCCAGTTCTTTTGCCAATGATTTCTCCAGCATTCTAAGAATATTTCTTTGTTGCTCAACTGTTTGCAGTTTTATCTCTGCTTTTGCATTCAAAGATTTATCATCCTCTCTTATGATTTCGCCTGCATCATAAAAAAATCCCTGTTACATAAATCAAGAAGCAGAAAGTTTGAGCCAGTCAGTTCAATGTTCTCCATAGTTATTTCTTTCTCCCTTCCTCTTTTATTTTGTATCAATTTTGTGATAAAAGTAACCAAAAAGAGAAGTATTGGCTGTTCTCACACAACCAATTTCACAGCCAAGTTGAAGAGAAAGTCCAGAAAACAGGACACGCATAAAAAAAATGACCTTTTTCTAACAACTTAATCAAAACATTAAAAATATGCTTAAGGTCCAGAAAATAACACGGATTTTTTCTTTTGTTCTTATAGAAAATCATAAATAATACGCGACTTACAGTGTACAAGTATTTTGAATTGTCATCAAACCACACTATCATGTATGGTAAATTTATGAAGTTCCTTAACAATTACCTAAACAGCCATACCAAGAATAATTTTTCATTGGTTGATAGTGGAAAATCTTTTAGTACATCTTAGTTAAGCTCAAATTTTACAAGTATTTATCCTAACATTTAACAAAATCAAGTGATGTTAGTCCCTCACTACACGTATTTATTACCAAGTAAAGAATTAAAACCACATCACTTTGTTAAACACAGGAACTGATCCTAAATAAAGTTTTGTAATAACTAAAAACATGTGATTCTTTTATGATCAAAATCATATATTGTCCAAACATAAAAAAAAAATATGTAAGAAAATGAACAATATAAGATCTCCTACATACCAATTTCTGCCTTCTTAAAAGTAGAGAAACTCCTCTGGAAACCAGCTGACTTTATCTTGATGTCATTCAACTCCTCTTCAGACTGATTCAACTGTTGTTCATAATCAACCAACTTATCTTGCATTGCAACAGAAGCCTCGCCCAAATGAGTGTAAGAAAGTACACACTCTCTAGCCTCACCAACCCACCCTTGAAGGGTGTTCAAGACTTCCCTCAACTCTCTCGCCTCTGAATCCAACAGCACAGACAACAGATCAAACTGCAAACCTTTTTCCAAGCAATCAATGTGATCCTTCTCCTTTTCCAAAACCAAGGCCTCAATCTCACACTCCATAGTTTCCACATACATCACAAAATAGGTCAAGTTGGAAACTTTTTCAGAGAAACCAGCCACGCCCAAATCAAGCCTTGTGAGCATTCTGCCGCAAACATCACCCAGATCTCCCATCACACTCCCACTGGTTAGTGAAACAACAGCATCTTCAAGAACAACACTGGCATCATTTTCAGCACTTTCAGTGCTCATTGTAGCACCCCACTTGCTCTAAAAATGTGGGAAGGAAGTTAAGTACTAAAAAGGAAAAAGAAAAGTTTAAAATTGCTGCCAGAAAGTTGACTGCACTGAATTTGAGGAAAGGAACTGGAAAAATGGAAATTGCAGAATAGAGCCAAAGAATTCACGATTTAAAACAATTGTGTGTGAAGGAAGAATCAGAATTTAAGGAACTAAAAAGTTCCACAGAGAATAACAAATTAAATGATACAGTTGATCGGATCGCTATTTTGCAAGTTCCACTGGCAGTTACACTTGCTCCGCGCCCTAACTGCAACGCAGCGTTTTTGCGTTAACTGTTACCCGTTTCTTTTTCTGGTTACAGGTTTTTTTTTTTTCTACCGGAGGGTTATTTAATTAGTTTAATTTTTATTTACAGTGAGTTAGAATAAAGTTTTTTACATGGTTATAACATACTTTTTTTTCTCATTTTATTCCTAATAATATTTTTAAATTAAAATATAAAATTTACAAAAAGCTTTAATTTAAGAAAGAAAAAGTTAAAAAAAAAGACATTAAAATATAGTAGAAAAAATGGTGATAAAAAGAAACTCATTAATAATAGAAAAATACTCTCTCACAAATAAAAAAAAATTAAATACTCATATTTTAAGTATAATTAAATTATATATTTTTAAAATAATTAGTTATGTATTACAACATAGTTTCAACAATATATACTAAGTAGTATATTTAATTACTTTATTTTCATATAATAAATAAAATTATATAAAATAAAAAATAATGCAATATATTATTTATAAAAAAACATAACAAAAATTTAAACATAATCACACCTGTGTTTCCACTAATTAAATAACAAAAATAATATTGTAATTACAAATTTGGAACTAACTATTTTAAAATACTGTAACTTATACTCTCTCTCTCACTATATATATATATATATATATATATATATATGAACTTATTATTAAATATGCTTTGATATGTTGAAATTAATTTATTTCATTTTTCGGTTCAAATACAGTCTATTATTAAATGTGTAGTTTTATGTTTCTCTTTAGGTTTTGAATTTTTATTTTATCACCTGAAGTTTTCTATAGGTTTTTGCATGAAAGTAGTATAATTTCCCGGATGTATTGATTTGGATAATATTTTAAAATATTTATAGCTTAAGATAAGTTTACTTTTTTAAAAAGAAGTCAGTTTTAATGACTTACTTAATTAATGACTAAATTTTTCTAATAAAATATGACGTTTTTCTATTAAAACATAACGAGTCATTTTTATTTGGAAATCTTGCTTAAAATAATATAACTTTTTTTTTTAAAAGAAAAATCATTTGAAGTGAACTCTTCATTTTTTTATATATTACATATATAATAAAAAACAAAAAAAAAAGTAAAGAAATAGAGATCGTCACTTAAAGTAATACTTTTTTTTAAGTAAATAGAAGTCATCACTTCAAATGACATTTTTAAAAATAAATAAATGAAATAATCATTTAAATCATGAATTTTATTTAAAATAAAAAATAAAAAGTTGGTCACTTACCCAAATTGTCAATCTTATAATACTCACACTTACCCAAATCTCATACGTTTTGAAGAATGACCACACTCTAATAAAAGATAAAAAGAAAAAACTGTTTATATAGATATACCAAGTATATTAAACAAAATAGATATTGAAACGTGTGTAAGAGTAACACTCAATAACTTGAAGTGTTAAAGTATTGCTCATAAATTCATACCAAGACAAACAAACATTTCAACGTGTGTTGGTATTATTTTGCTTTAAAAAATCAGCAGACAAGTCCATATTTTTTGTTTCTACATCTCTCTTTCACATAGGTCCTCCTTCAAGGAGCAATAATTATATGAAACTCAAATAATTCATACGGGATAATGAACACTATTGTTTTGATCAAATAGAATAATAGAGAAAAAAGAATTAAGAAAAGGATGACGGTGATATGTGAAATTACTAGTTAAGTTCAAAAGCTTTTATGTGTTAAGTAAAAACATTATTGTTTTGGAGCATGCAAATGAAAGTTATATCCCTACTTAAAAGCAAAGATTTTTTTTTTAAATAAGTTAATTTCATTCTAAAATTACCAAAAGGGTGAAAATTTTAAAAAATAATTGACACATCGTGCCAACTTGACACAACATCATAATAAATAAGTTGTATTATGTTAAAGCGATTTTTACTATAATTAAATTGAAGTTATGTCAAATCTGGATGACTTCTTCAAAAGATAAAATTATCACATCTTGAGTCGACTTTAATTAAAATTATAAAGTTAATTACATTTAAGCCAAAAGCGAAGTTGTACCATGTTGGCAAAATTTCAGTTTTGTTATGAAATATATTGAAGTTATGACACACTGGAATGACTTTTATCTTTAGAGAACATGTTGAAGTTGTATAATGTTGTGACTTCTTTATTTTTGAAGTCGTGAGATTTTAGCATGACTTTAGTGTGTTGTAGATAGTGTAATTTTTTAATACTTCATATTTTTTTAGTTTTATTTAATAAAAATGAATAAAAAAAAGGTTATGAATAAAAATGAAAATTCAATTACATTAGGACAAGGTAGTTGTAGAGCTTGAAACTCGATGTAATCACAACACCAATGACATGAAGTCAAGGAACCAATAATCAAAATTATAAAATTGATCGGATAATACAACAATTTTGGTTTCGACAAAATATTTCTTATGATCAACTTCATAAAGAAAATATGAGAAGTAGAACAAAGAGATATTGACCTCAATCCGAGGTGGATAGCTACATGCAATGATCCATAATGGTCTCATTGAAATTTGCCTTATTTTAATAGAAAATTACCCCCATTAGGGAGGGGCCATGTCCCCCTCCCAATTTTGAATTTTTTTAATTATATATATATATATATTATATTAGAAATTTATTAAATTTTTAAAATTGTAGGCAATATATTTAAATAATTGATGAAAATTAAATTGTGTATTTTTTTATTTCTTTTATAAAACACACCATTTAATGTTAATAGATAATAAAGAATAAAAATATTTAGTAGAGCCGTCAAAATGGGTTATAACCCGCGAGCCAACCCGGCACATCACAGGTTCGGATCGGGTTGGGTTGAAAAAAAATTACAAATTTCAGTACGGGTTAAAAATGAACCCGACTCATTCGGGTTGAACCCGTGATGAGTTGGGTTGGGTCACCAACCCGCCAATAAATTTTAAATATTAAATTGATATATACATTAAATTTTATATATATATATAATTATATATACATATATTATATGTATATATTATATATATTATATATATTATATATGTATATATATTATATATTATATTATATATATATATATATATATATTATATGTATATATT
>Ga0214543_1007170_pt1 | contig 19321 bp, 14 predicted proteins | sample CNSS2metaG_FD_160094 | JGI IMG/M metagenome (GOLD analysis project Ga0214543, IMG submission 160094) | Root nodule microbial communities from cowpea collected in UCLA plant growth center, Los Angeles, California, USA - CNSS2 | ecosystem: Host-associated > Plants > Roots > Nodule | place: USA...
TCATTAATATGCTAATGCCAACCCACAATATTACTCAAACCCTAATTCCTTAATAGATTGAGCCTAAATTTCCTTATTAAAAGTCAATTCCTTGAACTCTTAATAAGCAAATTTGCTTTATGCACAAGGGCTTAAGACAACCAATGGGTCAAGCCCCATTCCTAGGTACAAGCTCCATTGAGTTCTCTTATTCCAAATCTAGGTTTCAAAAGATATTTTCACACCCCATGAACCAAAAATCATGCAAGAGATGGCTAAATCAATGCAAGCTTTAAGTGAAGAAATAAGAAGACTAGCAATTAATGAAAGAGTCATATATATAATCAAAACATTTGCATTTACACAAGAGTTTCGTGGCTACATCTAACCCCAACAAAAATGGGTTTAGCTCTCCATTGCCATGGAGAGCTCAAGCTTAAAAATGGAAGAGATGAAAGAGAAAGAGATACAAAGAGGAAGATGGAGCTGTTCCCACAAGCCCTAGCACTCCTCCAAGCTCTCCAAATGTGTTTTTCGTGCCTCCAAAATGCCAAAGATAAGTTTCCCTCCGCGAAAATAGAAGAAAAAGGGTCACTTGACACATCAGCGAAAACAGGCGCCTGGCGAAAGGGTCTCACCGCCAGGCGCAAGCCACCAAACAGGGGGCAAGTCTTCCCGCTACCGCCCGGCGGTGACCAAGTGCCGCCAGGCGGTGACTAACAATAGCGCCTGTCTGGCGCTTGGCTGACGCGTGGCTGGCGGTCTGTTTCGCCTGGCGCTGGCTTCTCGTCGCCAGGCGCTTCCTGTTGACATTTTTCTTCTCTCTTTGCTATTCCGGGTCACTCATTAGTCTGGATTTTTGGAACAAAGCTTTCCATCTACAAAAAGGACACAAAAATGGGGATTAGTGGTATATTTAGATCAATGTAACCCACAATGTATTTATTTACAAAAGTAAGGTAAAATTGAGGATTAAGTAGGTTAAAAGCTTTGGAAGAGATGATTTTGCTAATGAAATATAGCTTGGATAATGGTAAAAATTAACATTATCAAATTCCACCCTTTGATTTCATACCATATGGCGACAACCATGTGAATTGTGTTCTACATCTTTTAGTGATTACCTCAAGATGACTTGCTGCCATACCTATCGGCCACAACCGATAGAGCACGTGCGGGAAACCATTGCTACGGATCATACATCGTAACACTAGGTGGAGTTCCCAAATACGAACATAGTTCACAACGTTCCAAGACTACTAAACTCGTCAGCTAACTACTAAGGATGGCAATCTATTTGGACCCATCCGTACTGGACACAACCAGCACACTCACACTGGCAACACTCGCCAACCTGAGCTCAACTCAAGGATTCCTCGTGTTCATCCGCCATCCCAAGCTAAACTCAAGGGATACGTTCTGAGCTCAACTCAAGGAACACCAACAAACTCAACTTTGAAGCATCACCAAAAGCCTTGTAGATCACGCACACCAATATTGCTGCAGTAAAATTGTGTGGCGGGAACACGTACCGCCAGGCGTGTAGCGCCTCAGAACTACCAACACTTGCAGACACCGCCTGGCGGGACAACCCACACCGCCAGGCGCACTCGCTCCAGGAGCCTTCTGAATCTGGAGCAACCGCCTGGCGGAGCTCACAGCAGACCCCACTATTTTGTGGCTATCGCTTGGCGAAAACACTCACGCCGCCAGGCGCATGCGACCCACGTGCTCTCTGTTTTTCACATCTGTCGCCTGACAGATCCACTCTATCGCTAGGCGCTGTATCAGTACAACCAAGCTTTCTGATTTAGGTTCTCCAACTCTAAGGGTACACTTTCAATAGATCCTATCACCCGCTGTAAACTTTACCAATTCAACCCATCAACTCCCAAGGGATTTAATCTCACTACCAAATCTTTTCTTTCCTTACCTTTTACATTCTTGACCCAAGATTTCTAATAAGGAAACTAGGCGGTGCATATGATTTCTGGGCAACCCAGAATTGGTTCCACCTTGCGAGAACTGCAAAAAATTCCCTAGTTTGTTTCCTCGCTGCCCATTTCCTCCAGTTCTCATGCACATTTCCCTACATTCAGGCTTTCGTATAACCCATACTCAAACCTTACATGTTTCTACTAGAATTTCACCCCCAATTGAAATTCGCAGCAATCACACCCCAAAGCTTTTCAACCCTAACCATATTTGCATTCTTCCATCAATTTTAACCTCTAATTAAGCGAAAATCATAAAAAGTTTAATATTAAGTCATCACAACTCAACTAAAACCAACTCTCCCTCTGATCATAATCATCCCAGAATGCATAGAGTGCCAAAATTGAATCAAACGGCTCGTGTCGCCTCGCGGGTTGATTCCCCACCGCCAGGCCCTTCATCAAACCATAGGAAACTAGGTGATCAGCTATGGATCGACTGGGAGTCAGGAGTTTACCACTAGGCGATTCCTCTTCAGGAACCCATTATTAGGCTAAAATTGCATGTGCCGCCTGGCGGCTATGAATAGCCTGCCAAGCGGTTTCTGGAAATTTTCCAGAAACACGAAAATGTACAAACAATAGAGGTTCATGGACAAAATCAGATACATATCGCATACAAGTCATGATTAACATAAAATTAGTGTGAGTAACTCCCCTAACCTGGATCCTTTTGCTTAAAAACTTGAATGGCTCTAGATTCCCTCTTGCTTCCAATAGCCTCCCTTAGTCCTCCTCAAATTTGCCTCAATGATTCACTCAACACACTCTCTTCACTCTGATTTTTCTTTCCCTACGTATAGTATAATAAGAGGCCAAGCAAAACCCTTTTCTCATCTCCAAATGGCCTTTTAATTAGATCTTAACGGGGATTAATTATCAAAAACGAAAATTGGGTTTAATGCTAATGATAATTGTCATTCAAGGCCATTACGGAGCTGTGTTTCAACCCCTTTGGCTGCCTTCACGTGGCTGCTAGGGTTTCTACCCCCTCTCCTCTTTGCCAAAATCAAGTTTAGCAAAAAGAAAGCTTAATTTGGGTTCACCAAGGTTTGAACCCATAACCATGCCGAATGCCAAATCAATGTACAACTAATTAACGAATTCATGTTTCGTGATGACTACTGTAATTCTATAATTATCTCCTCATTCAACATGCTCAATCATATTATTAAAAACAATAATAATTAAATAATACACAATTGTATACATAAGACTCAAACCCAAGTCCTCTCACACAATTAAAGTACTCTCAACCATTTGAGCTAGTACTTTTCCATGTAACATCAGTCAATACTAAATGCCATAAAGGCTCCCACTATCTGCATTTATTAATTAATTAAATTTCACGGGTCTTACAAGATCAATTGTCGGAGCCAAAGGAGACAGAATAGTTGGCACTTGAAGTGAGTCACTTGGTATTTATTGGGGATAATGTCTTCGACTATAAACCTGAGTAGACGGTGGAAGACAAGAATCTAATAGTAAATTATGCACAACAGGAGGATCACATATAACAGGAATATTAACTAGAGACACACTAGTAGAAGAATGACCTTGAATGTAAAGAAAACTCATTGAAGGTTACATCTATAAACACAAAATAATAGTTAAGAGAAGGAGGAAAAACACTTGTATTGTTTTTGTGATCAATCTTAAAAAACGTATTTGTGTGATCTAGGAGATAGCTTATTAAAACCAAGATCGAAATTATGAATAAAACATGTAGACTAAAAAACTTTCATAGGCAAGGATGAAAATGTTCATGAGGAAATAAAATAGAATGAGGAGTTTTGTTATCTAAAACTGAAAATGACATACGCTTAATAAGATAACATGTAGTAAGAATAACATCACCCCAAAATGTTGAGGAACCCCACCATGAATTAAAAAGGTACGAGTTGTTTCAATAAGATATCTATTTTTGTGGTCAGCTATCCCATTTTGTTGAGGTGTATAAGCACATAAGGTTTGATAGAGAATGCCATTAAAAGACATAAATTGTTTAAAAGAATTAGAAATATATTCATAGTCATTATCACTTCGCAAAGTTTGAACAAAAACACAAAACTGAGTTTAAATTTCATTATACAACTAATATTGAAAACCTAAATTAGACTTAATACGACTAGGTTCACAAATTTCAGAGTGAACTAATGTAAGAGGAGATGAAGCACATTGTAAGACACTAATAGGAAAGGAACTACGGCTATGTTTCCTAATTGACACGATTCACACCAAACTAGACAACTTGGATAAGTTGGGAACAAGCTATTGCAATTTGGCTAGACATGGATGACCTAACTAAGCATGAAGGGGAGATGAAGACTCTATATCTGTGTCAACATGTGTAGAAGGGTGAAGATGATAAAGACCATAAGACTCACATCTGGTTCCAATTACTTGTCTTGCACTTCAGTTCGGTAAATAAACAGTAGATTTGCTAAAACAAATAATACAACTAAGAGAACAAGTTAAAGACCATTGTATAGTTATAAGGGGACTCGGGAATATAAAGAACATTATCCAATGGATAAAAAAGGAAAAATGCTTACAGTCCTAACACCTCGAGCTAAAATCCTAGACCCATTAGCCACTGTAATAGAAGGAAAATTATTCGAAGAGGATAAAAAATGAAAACAAAGATTTGTTACCAATAATGTGATTTGTGGCTCCTCAGTTGAGAATCCAAAGACCAATAGACGAAGATTGATTCAGACCAACAAAAGATGTACCTATGCATGCAACAAAAGTCATGAAACTAGAGGGTTTACAATCCTCAAACCATTTAAGAAATTCATTGATGATAACAGATTTGTCGGTAGGATCAGATGAAGGGGATCCACAATAGATGATTGTGAGGGAGGATCAATCTAAGCAATAATAACCAATCAAAGAGGACTATCATGTAATGCATAACACCTATTAATTTTGTGGCCTACCCTACCACAATGGTCACACTTGTGACGCCCTGGCAGCGATTGTGATCCCCATGTTGAGATGCCAATGCAAATGAGTCATTGGTAGAAGCATGTGTATCATTGAGAGGTTTACATGGAATATGCAAAAGGGTGGAGTAGAAGTAAAATAAAATATAACAGGAGAGCCCAAAATCTGATCATATACATTTCAAAACTTATCAACAAGTCCATGTAAAGTCAAAACCATGAAGAACTTTGACTGTTGCTCTAATTCTTGGACAGAAGTAGACACAAGAGGTAATAACTCATTAAATTCATGAAGAAGAGCATGCATCTTACGCAACATAATCAACCATAGGGTCCTGATCTCGAAAAGCAAAAATAAAGGTCGTGACAAACAACATAAGACATTGAGTATCATTGGTGTATAATAATTTACACTCTTCCAAGACTTCAGAGCATGTTTTGTAGGCACGAAAATTTTGTTTTAAAGAAGATTGGATGGTATTTTTGAGAACCATGCATACATGATCATCCATTCTCTTACAACGGGGAAATCACCGAGAGAAATATTAGTCACTTTTTAAGTAAGATGATCAAGATACCATTGACTCTCGAGCAAAAGTTTAATATCTGATGCCCAAGCCACATAATTCGTGTCTTCTAACTTATCAATGGACAAGTGCACATTGACTTAGTTAGTATAGGCTGATTGGACAAACACACGATGATAAAAGAGATATCAGATTTGAAAGTGGTAGCAGAAGATTTCATGGAGGAAGAGAGAGAGAGAAAAACCCTAAAACACCAAAGAGCTCCAATCGGATTAGCATGGCCAAATCCAGAAAGGGGGTGAAGAGGCGATGCTGGCGCAAATGATCATTACTAAAAAGTAGTGGTGACGCGTGGCCGCGAAACAGGAGGAGGGGCGGCTTTAAACGACGCGTGAAATGCCGACGATTCTTGCCAAGTGGAGATCGCTTGGTCGAGACATTTAAACTGTATGGTCGCTAGTCAAAAGTCCCCGACAATGGTTGCAGTGGTGGCAGTATCAGTTGAAGTGGCAAAGGCGATGAAAAAAAAAATCCAAAAAACCTAAAGTTCTAGATACCATACTAAATATAGAGAAAAATATAGTTAGCCTCTATTGTGTCTAAAATACACATAGGGTGAGTTAAGAAGTGGATTGTAAGCCTAACTCAACCACAAAAAATCGGCTTGTAAGGTGAGGTTTGCATCCATACACACGCGCGCGCACACACACGTACACACACACACACACACACACACACATATATATATATATATATATATATATATATATATATATATTATAAATTGCCTTTATCTCTAGTCGATGTGAGATTTCTTACACACCCATCATGTCGAGTTATATACATCTCGAGCGTGGGACTAGACATTAATGAGTTATATACATCTTGCCCAAGAAAACTCGTGAAGATAGGCTCTAACAATGGCTTTGAAACCATCACATTCAGATACTCCAAGTAATATATTTAGCTTCCTTCTTAACTTTTCAACGCTAGGATAACCATAAAAAAGGGTCTCTCCGTCCTATATAATTACATAAGCATGGATTCCAGTAGTTGAATAATCTAGTATTAGCCGCATTCAATATATCCCAATACTAGGATAGCATACATTTTCATCTTGGCATAGAATTGTCATTATCTATGAATGAATCAATACACTTATTAAAGTAACATGTACCTGTCAACATCTAATTTCGTCTAGGTGAACAAATTTATTTTCAAAAAAAAATGTGAAACATTATTTTCTTTAAAGATTTTCAAACTTTAATTTTAGAAAAAAAAGAGGAAAAAAACGATATTCTCTACTCTCTTTCTCATTACCACCCACACACCTCTTTTATTATCTCTCTTGAAAAAAATATTAGAAAAGGAGAAAAGAAAAAAAAAGAAAAAAGAGAGAAAGTAGTTATAATATACAAAATGAGAGGGTGAGATTGATACAAGAGGATTTAAAAGTGTAGAGGGTATGTCACTATCGTTATAATTTTTTATTTATTCATTCCCTTTTTCTTATATTATCTTTTAATATTGAACACGTTTTTGTTTTACACTTAACTTCGGTATTTTGCTTAAGAGATATTATTTTCTACTATTTATAAATATTTTATTCTAAAAATCATAAAAAATAGCTTTCTTCATTTCTTTTACTGTTTGTCTGGCCACTCGCGTCGGGTGACACCATGTTTTCAAATTTCTTTTTCTAAAAAATAGAAAAAAAATATATATAAAGAACTAAAAATAAAAAATAATTTATTTTTTTTGTTTAATTTTTGTGTCTATCTGGCTGCTCGCGTCGCATGACACCTATTTCAAAATAATTCAAATTTTCAAAAACAAACATAAACAAGTTTTCAAAATTATAAAAAAAATCAAATCAACAAGTTTCTCAAATAGTTCTTAATAAAGAACTACGTAACCCTGATTCTCCATTCTAAATGGAGATACGTAGGAGTGATGATTAATCCTCGTCGGAGCAAAAAACAAATTTTTATTTGTTTCTTTTGTAAATTCATTTATTATTATTTTTGGGGAAAATAAATATTTTGAAAAACCACATCTTTTGGACGTTTAATTAAAGGTATCGTCTTAGGACGGGCACTGTGGGGTGCTAATACCTTCCCCACGTGTAACCGACTCCCGGACCCAAAATCTGTTTTTTTTTCAGACCTTGTCTTATCTTTTTGGTTTTTCCGTAGTTTTCCAGAATAAACTATGGTGGCAATTCCAAAACTCTCTTTTTAATATTTTATTTTTGGTTCATCGTTCGTTGCAATTTCGTAGCAATGAGGCCCTATACCCGGGTCTAAGTTGCTTAGAATTAGAGGAGATTGTGTAGCAATGGGGCCCTATAGCAGTGTCACTGTGGATGTACTTCCCAAGTGGACCAAATTGAGAATGAGGAAATGACACCTGGCATAATACTAACACGTGTCATTGTTACTACCACATCACTATGTCACTGCCACGTGACACGGTAAGAGCTTGACACATTACAATTATTTTTTTAAAAAAAAATTCAAAAATAAAATATAAATATAAATATAAAAATACAAAAAAAATCAAAAAATTCATAAACTGACACGTGGAACCCCATTTAACGTTGTTACTATACCATTAACGGAAATGACTAAATTAAGATCAAATTTTTCAAAATAGGGACCAAATTGAGAAGAAAAAAATATGAAACACTACAAATTTGATCAGTGAAACTCTAATAATCGTTCTCAAAAAATCACATTCAGATAATCCAAGTAATTTATTCAGCTTCCTTCTCAACTTTTAGGGCCATGATAACCATCAAAAAGGGTTTTTTCATCCTTAACAATTATATAAGCATGGATTGTAGTAGTTGAATCTTCTAGTGTTAGCTACATTCTATATTTCCATTAGTAATAGAGCATAGATTTTCAGATTAACATTGTTATTGAAACCACATTCACAAAGATAACATCATGCACAAATTTATTGAGGCCATTTAGAAGAAATTTTCTAATGGTCAAAGTCGTCATCATCTTTACCTTTATAAAAAGCAAATGTGGAACTTTTTTCTAGTCGTCAAAGCCGTCATTAAAACAACATTTTCTTCCCCATTTTATGTGTTCTCCAAAACACTAAGCTGAACTACATCCTCAACTGCAGCATCAACGAGACTTTCAGTATTTTCAACAAAAAGGTTTACACACATGCTGACATCATGATGTGTACCATCAATTATTCTGAGGACACAACAATAATTTATGCTTAATGTTATCTTTGACATTGAAAAGTTGATAAGGAAGTTGAATAAATTACTTGGAGCATCTGAATGTGATGGTATCATAGCCATTGTTAGAGTTTCATTGATCAACTTTTTAGTGTTTTGGTAAACAAATACAATGAGTAAGTAAATATTGCTTTTAAAAAATGTTGTTCCTCAATTGTTTTGTATAAAGGCAAAGATGGTGATTACTTTGATCTTTATCAAGTTTCTTCAAAGTTGAGAAAATGACTCCCCAATTTTCAGTTTCATGAAGATTCTAGTAAATTTCTTGTTTTCAGATAAATGAAATAAGAAACTTACACTAATTTGGCATTCAAGATCATTTTCCACAATGAGGTTGCGAATAATCAATGGTATATATTCACCTAGAATGGTACTAATTCCAAACGAAATGGCATGCGTTCAAACATATAAGACATGTTATGTGTCAACTTCGTTTACAACTAAAACATTCGGTTTTGCTAAGAGAGACTTTATCTACTTTCTCAACTGCTGGATTCATCCTAAGAAAATAGTTATACCCTCTAAATGAGTGACGACAATAATTAAAGTAACATGTGTCATACCATATGGCGATTGAATTTAATCGATGAAAGTTCAGGGAGACTCAAACAAGACATTGTTCTTCACGTCTAATAAAAGCACTTGATCCGATACAAGCTATGATTTTTGAAATGCAAGCTCTTCAACATAATAGTATATGGAAGTTAGTTCCTCTTTTATTCGAGATAAAGATGATCATTAGGTATATATGCTATTAAGTTGAACCTAGTGGTGAGGTTGATCACCTCAAAACTTGGTGGCAAAAGGATACACTTTATGACCTCAATTAGAATAATACTTTCTCTCCAATGTAAAAATGATTGTGGTCAGTCCTTTTCTTACCATGGCAGCTATTCATATTAGTCTCAAGAAATCTCAAACAAAGGTAGACTCTCAATAGACAACCTTTGACGTTCTACAATGAGTTAATTTTCGTTGTATATATCGAAGTTTTAAGGATAAAAACATGCAACTTAAGATACATATTGTTAATTTTGACTCATTTACCAATGTTCAAAAGGTGAAAGTGACTCTTTAAAACACCTTTCTCAATAACTATTTTAAGAATGGATCCAACAATTAGGAAGGTGCATAAAATCTCTCTTAGAAATGGCAAAGGCTCAAGTTGTAAAGAAAGTGCCCGCTTAAGTTTACCTTCTAGATTTGAATGTATGACATTTGATTGAATATTAGTACATTCACAAGCAAAGATAAACCATAAATCTTTTGCAGTCTCAGTATGGTAAAGGATCTTGCATTCCATATTAATGTAAGTTTTTTTCTTCATTTCTCGGAACATAGGAAATTTACTAGAATCTTCATGAAGTTGAAAATTAACTAGCCATCTGCTTATGGACATCTTGCCTCTATGTGCGGATTGAAATTTAAAAGGAACTTGATAAGGGTTCAAGTCATCACCATCTTTGTCTTTATACAAGGCAAATAAGGAACAACTTTTTTTTAAAACAACATTTACTTCCTCATTGTATGTGTTTACAGAAACATAACAAAGGTGAACTACATCTCCTCTACAACAACAAAGGGAAGACTTTTAGTATTTTCCAGAAAAGATGTTGACAGAAAATCTGACATCCTAATCAATAACAATGTAGAATGTAGCTCTAACTACTGGGAAATGTAGAATGCGATTAACACTAATGCATTCAATGACTAAAATCAATGCATATGTAATTGGTAAGAGTGGAGAGACTTTGTTTTATGGTTATCCTAGCGCTAAAAAGTTAAGAATGGAACAAAATAGATTACTTGGAGTATGGTCATTTATCTTAGAATAATTGATGACACACATAACGATGTTAGCATATCTGTCAATATTTTTGCTTGAAATACTAAAACTCCTCCCCTTGATGTTATTGTGGATGTAGTTCAACTATGTTGTGTTTCGAAAAACGCATACAATGGAGAAGTAAAGGTTGTTTTCAGGAAAACTTTTTCTTCATTTGCCTTGTATAAAAAAGGCAAAGGTAGTGATGACTTGGACTCTTATCAAGTTTCTTTTAAATTTCAACACTGACATAAAGACAAGATGACAAAGTCTCTCCATTCTTACCAATTACATAAGCATGAATTTTAGTCGTTGAATGCATTAGTGTTAATTGCATTCTACATTTCCCAGGTGTAGGAGCTACATTCTACATTGTTATTGATTAAAAGTCTCCCCATTCTTACCAATTACATAAGCATGGATTTTAGTCGTTGAATGCATTAGTGTTAATCGCATTCTACATTTCCAAGTAGTAGGAGCTACATTCTACACTGTTATTGATTAGGATGTCAGATTTTCTGTACACATCTTTTCTGGAAAATACAAAAAGTCTTCCCCTTGATATTATTATGGATGTAGTTCAACTTTGTTATGTTTCGGTAAACATATACAATGAGGAAGTAAATGTTGTTTTAAAAGAAAGTTATTCCTTATTTACCGTGTATAAAGACAAAGATGGAGATGACTTGAACCCTTATCAAGTTTCTTTTAAATTTCAACATTGACATAAAGACAGGATGCTAATAAATAAGCGTGAGAAAATAGCTGTTCACTTTCTAATTTCATGAAATTCTTAAAAATTTCCTATATTCAAAGAAATCAAGGAAGAAACTTATATTAATTTGGCATGCAAGATCCTCTACCACATAATGAGACTGCCTAAGAGCAATGGTTTATCTTTGTTTGTGATGGTACTGATACCCAACCAAATGTCATACCTTTAAACCTAAAAGATAACTTAAGTAGTCACTTCCCTTATAACTTGAACTTTCATCTTTACCAAGAGAGAATTTATGTATTTCCCAGACTATTGGATTCATCTCTAGAATAACCTTTGAGAAAGATGTTCAAAAGAGTCATTTTCACCTTCTAAGCATTGATAAATGGGTTACGATTACGAATATACATCTTAAGTTATATGTTGGAATGTAACATGGTGTTTTTACCCTTTTACAAAACTTCGATATATACAAAACGAAGATCAACTCATTATAGAATGCCAAAAGTTGTTTCATAAAAGGTTATCTTTAACTCGGAAGGAGTGCCTTGTTTTAGCTTCCTTGAAACAAGGCATTTGACGTTCTACAATGAGATGATTTTCGTTGTATATATCGAAGTTTTAAGGATAAAAACATGCAACTTAAGATACATATTGTTAATTTTGCATCATTTACCAATGTTCAAAAGGTGAAAGTGACTCTTTAAAACACCTTTCTCAATAGCTATTTTAAGAATGGATCCAACAATTAGGAAGGTGCATAAAATCTCTCTTAGAAAAGGCAAAGGTTCAAGTTGTAAAGAAAGTGTCCGCTTAAGTTTACCTTCTAGATTTGAATGTATGACATTTGGTTGGATATTAGTACATTCACAAGCAAAGATAAACCATCAATCTTTCGCAGTCTCAGTACGGTAAAGGATCTTGCATTCCATATTAATGTAAGTTTCTTTCTTCATTTCTCAGAACATATTAAATTTACTAGAATCTTCATGTAGCTGAAAAATTAACTAGCCATCTTGTTATGGACATCTTGCCTCTGTGTGCGGATTGAAATTTAAAAGAAACTTGATAAGGGTTCAAGTCATCACCATCTTTGTCTTAAAAAAGTTGTTCTTTATTTGCCTTGTATAAAGACAAAGATGGTCTTGACTTGAACCCTTATCATGTTTCTTGTAAATTTCTACACTGACATAAAGATAAGATGCTCATAAATAAGCTTGAGAAAATAGTTGTTCAATTTCTAACTTCATGAAAATTCTGAAAAATTTCCTATATTCAAAGAAATCAAGGAAGAAACTTACTTTAATTTGGCATGCAAGATCCTCTACCACAATGAGACTGCCTAAGAGTAATGGTTTATGTAACAAATAAAATCATAAAGATGTCACATTTATGAATAAACTTCATTTCCCAAAAACGCGAGAAATTTAAACTTTTATAATTGCAATATTTAAATTCAAATCCAAGAATTACAAAACTGAATAGTCTAGAACGGTCTCATAGAATTTTACATTTTATTTCAAAATACAAATATCATAAAGACATAAAAAGTCTCCCATGCTATTCCCCGCTCCGTATCTAAGCATCACCGGCACCACCTGCATCAACATCCTCTGCTCCCGTGTACCGCGTACATGATCATCGCCAAACACAAGCAGATAGGGTGAGCTTATGAAATCATCATACATCATAGTATAAACATATAACCAACCATATATATATATATATATATATATATATATATTATGCAAAGAATTAAAATACAATCTCTTTCTCTATTCTCTATCATCTGGCCACAACCAGACCGTTTGTGTTCTACCTCTTCTAGTGATTTCCCCAAGGTAATTTGCTGCCAAACTTATCGGCCACAACCGACAGAGCACGTGTGGGAACCAATGCTACGGATCATACACCGTAACGCCATGTGGAGTTCCCAAATACGAACATAGTCCATAATGTCCCAAGACTACCAAACTCGTCAGCGATTTACTGAGGAGGACAATCTATCTGGGCCCATCCGTACTAGCCACAACCAGCACACTCATACCAGCAACACTCGCCAACCCGAGCTCAACTCAAGGGTTCCTCGTGTTCATCCGCCATCCCGAGCTCAACTCGAGGGATGCCATTCCGAGCTCAACTCAAGGAATGTACGTACTTAAACCCTATCCCGAGCTCAACTCAAGGGATACGTTCCGAGCTCAACTCAAGGAACCCAGTAATCTTACCTTTGAAGCATCACCAAAAGCCTTGTAGATCACACCTATAAAGTCCAACCACTAGGACTTACAGCAGCCAAATCGCCTAGCGGGGGACACGTACCGTTAGGCACTACAACTTCCAGACCGCCTATCGGAGGACACGTACCGCCAGACGCCAAGCACCTCAAAGTCATCAACAGTTGACGACACCACCTAGCGGAACAGTGCACACCGCCAGGCTCATCCACGCTCAGATCTCACAAAATACAACATAATCGCCTAGCGTAACCCCATCCACCGCCAGGCGGACTCGTAACAGACTTTGCTGACACTGTGGCTCTCGCCTGGCGGTCTACCAGTCCCCGCCAAGCGCCATATCAGTACTACCGCTGTACTGATTTCCTTACAACTCTACACAGATTGAACTGTAACCTAATCCTCACGAATTAAGCTATTTTCTCCAGTTTATGGTATTGCCTTCCTAGTGGCTAACTTGCTATCCAATTCCCTACTTTTCATTAATTTTCAACCACAGAAGGTAAAACTTGGTTTCTCTCATACTCAACCTTATTTAGCACTACCACATCACAATGCATTCCACATTGCCAATTCCTTTACTTAGTTCTAGTCATTGTAGCCTCTCTTGACTCATTCCCATTTCTATTGCTAACCTGAAGTTACATTCATTCACAACAATTGTTCAAGTCTCTAATCCCCTTGTACCCAACTCATGCAAGTCCACATTTCCTATTATGACATAATAATAGCAAGACCTATAATTACTAATACTCTTATCTCCTAAGATACTCCTAACCTCTTTAATTCTTGCTCAAGGACCTCCTCATCAATCTTCCCCAATTCTCGCAACTCCAATCTTCTAATCCCAATTAAACTGGAACTGAACTCAAGCCAGCGCACGTCACCACAACCACGCAGCAGTACTGCCACTGCGCTGGCGCCTGGCGGCAAAGCCCCGTGCCGCCGGGCGGTGCTTACTCTTCTGGTAATTTACCAGAATCGCCATACCCACGACTCCATCCATTCCTCATTCTCGAAAATGTACACTATCCACCTCGATCAATTACCAATGTCCGCTGTTCAATTTACACACACATCCATTAGCAACATTTTCAAAGCCTTTTTACACACCCGCAAGCCTCACGACATTAAAACTCCATTTATTCAACCCTAAATCACTTTATCACTGTTCCATCGAATTCCACTATCAATCACACTCAAAATCACAACATTTTCACACCAGATCATCTCCTAAGACCCACCCCTTGCTTTCCCTCTAAACAACTCACGCCAAAACACATAGGAAAGCCAAAATCGAGTCTCAGACTCGCGTCGCCTGGCGGTCACAACCAATCCCGCCAGGCGCTTCATGCAGAAAAACCCAGAATAGTTATAGGCTTTGAGTCGCCTGGCGGTACAGGGATTCACTGCTAGGCGCTGCACCCAGGAACACAGAAACACATGCAAAAATGGATGAGCCGCTTGGCGGCTATGTATAGTCCGCCAGGCAGTTTCTGGAAAATTTCCAGAATTCAACAGAATCACAGAACAGATACAGATCATGCATGATTTACATAAGATTTTCACACAATTCATACCAAACAACAAAATTAACGTAGGAAACTCCCCTAACCTGGGTCCTTTTGCTTTAAAACTTTGACACTTGAGAATTTCCAATGAGCAACTATGGCCCTCCTCTTTGGCTCCCTCTCAATTCAACCCCCAAAACCTCACTCAAGCCTCACCACACTCAAAATTCGTGCTTAGTTTTCTGGTATAACTTCAGCTTAGTTTTCTGGTATAACTTCAGCTTTGCCAAACCTTAACTATTAACCAAATTTTGCTTTTTAAAGGATGCCTAAAGCTAGGTTATTAATCCCAAAACGAAAAAATGCCACTTAATGGTGGTTAATTGCCATTCATTGTCCCATTATGGGCTGTTTTACAACCATCCCTATTCTGCCATTCAACTAGGATTTCCCTCAACTTTTCATATTCAAGCCAAAGCCAAAAAAATACCAAAAATAAAGTTTAATGTGAGTTCTCCAAGACTTTAACCCATAACCATGGAATTGCCACATGAATATCAAACCATCATGCCTATTCATGTTTCATGCTAACAATCATCATCCAATTATCATATTATTTCACAGCATGATTATCATATATTTAAAATCATAACGAATAATAACACATAATTGGCATACATAGGACTCGAACCCAAGTCCTCTCACACAATCAAAGTACTCTCAACCACTTGAGCTTGTACTTTTCCACGTCATCCCAATCATAATTTAATGTCATAAATGATTTTCCCACCCGCATTTATTAATTAATTATTTATTTAATTAACTAAATTCCACGGGTCTTACAGTTTATCTTTATTTGTGATGGTACTGATACCCAACCAAATGTCATACCTTTAAACCTAAAAGATGAACATAAGTAGTCACTTCCTTTATAACTTAAACTTTCATCTGTACCAAGAGAGAATTTATGTATTTCCCAGACTATTGGATTCATCTCTGGATTAACTTTTGAGAAAGATGTTCAAAAGAGTCACTTTCAGCTTCTAAGCATGGATAAATGGGTTACGATTACGAATATACATCTTAAGTTATATGTTGGAATGTAACATGGTATTTTTACCCTTACTACAAAACTTCGATATATACAAAACGAAGATAAACTCATTATAGAACGCCAAAAGTTGTTTCATAAAAGGTTATCTTTAACTCGGAAGGAGTGCCTTGTTTTAGCTTCCTTGAAACAAGGCATTTGACATTCTACAATGAGTTGATTTTCGTTGTATATATCGAAGTTTTAAGGATAAAAACATGCAACTTAAGATAGATATTGTTAATTTTGACTCATTTACCAATGTTTAGAAGGTGAAAGTAACTCTTGAAAACACCTTCCTCAATAGCTATTTTAAGAATGGATCCAACAATTAGGAAGGTGCATAAAATCTCTCTTAGAAATGGTAAAGGTTCAAGTTGTAAAGAAAGTGTCCGCTTAAGTTTACCTTCTAGATTTGAATGTGTGACATTTGGTTGGATATTAATATATTCACAAGCAAAGATAAACCATCAATCTTTCGCAGTCTCGGTATGGTAAAGGATCTTGCATTCCATATTAATGTAAGTTTCTTTCTTCATTTCTCGGAACATAGGGACTTTTCTAGAATCTTCATGAAGCTGAAAATTAACTAGCCATCTTCTTATGGACATCTTGCCTCTGTGTGCGGATTGAAATTTAAAAGAAACTTGATAAGGGTTCAAGTCATCACCATCTTTGTCTTTATAGAAGGCAAATAAGGAACAACTTTTTTTTAAAACATTTACTTCCTCATGGTATATGTTTACTGAAACATAACAAAGTTGAACTACATATCCTCTACAGCAACAAGGGGAAAACTTTTAGTATATTCCAAAAAAGATGTTGACAGAAAATCTGACACCCTAATCAATAACAATGTAGAATTTAGCTCCTACGATTGGGAAATGTAGAATGTGATTAACACTAATGCATTCAACGATTAAAATCCATGCTTATGTAATCGGTAATAATGGGGAGACTGTTTTATGGTTATCCTAGCGCTAAAAAGTTAAGAATGGAACAAAATAGATTATTTGGAGTACGGTAATTTATCACATCACGATGTTAGCATATCTGTCAATATTTTTGCTTTAAATACTAAAAGTCTCCCCATTCTTACCAATTACATAAGCATGGATTTTAGTCGTTGAATGCAATAGTGTTAATCGCATTCTACATTTCCCAGTAGTAGGAACTACATTCTACATTATTATTGATTAAAAGTCTCCTCATTCCTACCAATTACATAACCATGGATTTTAGTCGTTGAATGCATTACTATTAATCACATTCTACATTTCCCAGTAGTAGGAGCTACATTCTACACTGTTATTGATTAGGATGTCAGATTTTCTGTCAACATCTTTTCTGGAAAATACAAAAAGTCTTCCCCTTGATGTTATTATGGATGAACTTAAGTAGTCACTTCTTTTATAACATTAACTTTCATCTTTACCAAGAGAGAATTTCTGTATTTCTCAGACTATTGGATGCATCTCTAGAATAACTTTTGAGAAAGATGTTCAAAAGATTCATTTTCACCTTCTAAGCATTGATAAATGGGATACGATTACGAATATACATCTTAAGTTATATGTTGGAATGTAACATGGTGTTTTTACCCTTACTACAAAACTTCGATATATACAAAACGAAGATCAAGTCATTATAGAACGCCAAAAGTTGTTTCATAAAAGGTTATCTTTAACTCGGAAGGAGTGCCTTGTTTTAGCTTCCTTGAAACAAGGCATTTGACGTTCTACAATGAGATGATTTTCGTTGTATATATCGAAGTTTTAAGGATAAAAACATGCAACTTAAGATACATATTGTTAATTTTGCATCATTTACCAATGTTTAGAAGGTGAAAGTGACTCTTTAAAACACCTTTCTCAATAGCTATTTTAAGAATGGATCCAACAATCAGGAAGGGGCATAAAATCTCTCTTAGAAAAGGCAAAAGTTCAAGTTGTAAAGAAAGTGTCCGCTTAAGTTTACCTTCTAGATTTGAATGTATGACATTTGGTTGGATATTAGTACATTTACAAGCAAAGATAAACCATTGTCAACACCCAATTTTGTCCGGATTATAATGTATTTTACCTTTTTTTCTCATAATCTTATTTTACTTTTCATCTTATTTTACTTTTATTTTTTATTATTATTTTTTATTATTATTCTATATTTATTTTATTTTATTTTATTTTATATTTTTATTTTATTTTGTTTTTATTTTTATTTTTATTTTTTCGTTTTAATCTTATTTTATTTATTTTTATTTTATTTACAATTTTCTTTATTTTCCTTTTTTACTTTTTATTATTTAAGAAAAAAAATGAAATGAAAAAGAAAGAGAAGACCAAAAGGTAAACGTAAGGTTTCTGATAGTTCTGATAGCTATGAGTGGGAGCTAGCAGGTTATGAGTGGGAGCTAGCAGGTCATGGTTTAGGGTCATGATAGCTGAAGAAAGAAGGAGCAGGAAGCAACATCTGCTTTCAGCCTTATCCCACGTCTCGAGGTGGGAAAGGAACAGAGGAGAGGCACAACAAATATCATCAGAGATCCCTTCATTCAAAACCTTCACCTTCTTCACTAAAAGAGGGCTTTTTCTCATTCTGCTCTCTGAAGATGAAAAACAACACCTTCATTCATTCTGTTCATGACTTCCCAATCAGTTTCCATCATCGCCAACCATCAGTTTCAGCTGCATTTTCCTTTTTCTCATCCACTTTCATCTTAATCATTGACCTGTACAAAAATACAAAACAAAGACCCAAGAAAAACCCACAACCCACCGGAAAATCCCCTCCATTCACATCCTCACTTTCACCTCAGACTCATTCTCCATTCCAATCCCCAGCATCCTAGTCCAATCCCGTAACATTCCCATTCGTAGAACACCACCTTAACATCACAACACTCATCTTCCACCTGCAAAAGACACATGAAAATACGAAGTCCAGACACTGCAACCTTCATCACCCAATCACGCTCCATTCCACCACTTCACCATTTACACGCATCCCGTCGGAACGAAAAAACGAATTGAAGCAGTCACCGGCGGCTTCGCCGCCGGCGAGTCAGGGTTTCTCGTAGAGGACTCACGTGCGAAGGGGTGCTAGGGTTGAGCTGCGTTGACGCGGGGAAAAAAGGAACTAAACGAGGATCTCCAGTGGTGTTCCTAGTTCCCGGCAGCGGCGCTGCGGTGGCGGTCTGGGTCGCGGTGAGCCGAGCATCGCCGGAGCAGCGA
>Ga0214543_1007174_pt1 | contig 19315 bp, 8 predicted proteins | sample CNSS2metaG_FD_160094 | JGI IMG/M metagenome (GOLD analysis project Ga0214543, IMG submission 160094) | Root nodule microbial communities from cowpea collected in UCLA plant growth center, Los Angeles, California, USA - CNSS2 | ecosystem: Host-associated > Plants > Roots > Nodule | place: USA...
TTAGTGCAGAAGATATAATATTTTTGGCTCTAACATCATAGTGTGCCCTTTTATTCTCATCAAGAGTCCATTGTGAGAACTCTTTGGGGACAGTTTTGCCTTCCACAACTCTAATGGGTTTAAAACGTCCATTAACTACGGCATCCCAGACTCCTTTGTCCACTGATTCAAGAAAAAATTTTATTCTAATTTTCCAAAAAGGGTAGTTTTCACCAGCAAACAGAGGTGGCCTGTTGATGGATGCCCCTTCAGCAAAGGTTTGAGATGTATTAGACATATCAGGATCTTTCTAATCGATTATCATGCGATTAACCAGCTCTAGTGCCAATTGTTAAAAAAACAGATTTCTCTAATAGCTTAACCCAGAAAGGGATCTGAATTGATTAATGAGTCTTTCACTTGTTTAAGTTGAATCTTGAAAGAGTCTTTTTTTATAACCCAATTAATCAATTTCGCAGTTCTGTGTTAATGGACTCTTTAAGGCAATTAAGAAAGATTGTAAGAGAAGAGAAAAACCAAGACACAATAGTTTATACTGGTTCGATTCAAAAAGAATCCATGTCCAGTCTTCTCCTAAGTAAACCTACTTAAGAGGATTCCACTAATACAATTAGGATCCAAGAATTACAAGAACACCTATATAATTCTAGAACCTAAACCCCAATAACTTGATCTACCAATCAAGAACTCCTCCTAGGAGCAATGCATCCACGCAATTGCACCTAGGCCTACACTTCACACAATGAAGCAACTGTAATAAAAAATACAATAAAAAGAATCAAGAAACGAATACACCTATGTTTTGCAGATTTGTTAATTTGCTCCTAGATTCAAGCTAGACCCATCAAGGTACAATCAACCATCAATCTCCTTGAATCTTCACTTGAATGATCAAAAACTTTTTGTCTCTCAAAGGGATGTTTCTCAGAATGAATTTCAGTGATCTATAAATTTTCTCTCTTACTAAAATAGATTGCAGAAAATAACTTTTATACAAAGTTCTCTGCTGTCATTAATGGATTAGGAATTTACCTAATCGATTATCGTGAGTGTATTTTCACTGCCTTAGTGCAGTACTCACAGCTAATCCATTAGTTAAACAACTAATCAATTTATGATTGCACAAGCAAGAGTGTGATGGTTAATTACAACTTAATGCAGGCTTGATTTACATCTGATAATTTCATACAAACAGCCTAATGCACAGCCTAACTAAAATAGGACTAATTCTAAACTAGTAATGCATATGAAGTGTAGCCTTGGACATCATCAAAACCATCTTCATATGAGTTGAAGTAGCTCTCCCTTTCAACAAAATGAAATTCAAGAACTTCACATATTTAACTTCAAGAAAAGTTTGCTAACTTATTGTTTATTGATTTTTTGGTATTTTTGTAGAAGCAGATGTTTTACATTTCGTTAGTTTAAGGATTTTCCTTTCTTGCTCTGTGGATATTTTCTTTAGCACAATGCTCCAAATTCTAGACATTGGAGCATAAGTTATAACTTAAAACATATGAAAATTGTTTTCTGGATATTGTTTGTACTATATTGTTCATTATGCTTAAAATCCGACCTTTTTTTATTTTTTAAACAACCTGCATTTTTACCCAGTTGTGATTGACTATCCATTATTTCATGTGATGTAGTAAATGTAAAACTAATTAAGGATCTTTAGAATTTAGGATTCTTACACGATAAACATAATAGAACATTAATCTTGATCCATGAGAGATCCTCTGAATATGCATTCTTCAAATTTGTAATCTTGTGTGCTCTTCAACCACCGTTACCCAATCTATCTCTTTGCCTTTCTTTCTTTTCTCACACGTTCTTGATGGGTTACTGTGAAAAGAACCTTATGGCCAAAGACAAAATCCCAATCCCTTTTATAAACCAACGTCCATCAAGTTGGTTTTTATTTTATCTTTATCTTTATTTTATTTTATTATCACTTCCCATAATAATAACCAATAAGTCTTTAGATTTTATTAAATCACAATTGGGCCCATCATAATATTTCAAATGAGTCACTAGTAGAATTAATTCGTTAATTAATTCTAACAGTAAAAAGGTTAGCAACAAAATAACAGAGGTGGCGATCTCTACCGTGTCAAGCAGTGCAGGGAGGAAGTTTCTTGATCAATTTGTTTAGAATGTTGTCACTATTATCTTTGTCTGTCTGAGACCGTAATTTGTCATTTTCTTAGTTTTTGAGTCAGTATTTTCATTTAAATTAGCTTTCTGTTTTCTCTGTGCAATTTGTTAGCTAAACATTTCTCTGAATATTTATATACCAAATACTAAACAATTTAAATATAATTTCACCCAGACAAAAAAAATGCAAAAAGTAGTTTTGAAAGGCACCTGTCTAGTTGAGAATGGTGACAATTTTTTCACTTTTTCAGTACATGGTGCCAACTTTTTCCCCTTCAAAGTTAATTAATTTGAGTACATGGAATACATACATAATTAATTTGAATATTTGTAAACTGTGTAACAAACTAAATAATTTTAGAATGTAACGTAAATTATGTTTAAATAGCAATTTTTTATTGAGATCACATTTAATTTTCTAAAAATTTACTTTTAATTTACTTTTTAAACTGTGAAAAATATTAAAACCAAAAATAACTAAATAATGCAAATTCACAATTGTTTCTATTATAATTATTTATTTTATTACTATAATGTCCCAATTAAAAGGATAAAATCAATTTAAATAAAACGCCACATATAAAAATATCCAGAGAGTGCAGAAATTTGGAATATGACGTACACAGTACCCCAACATATTCATAACAAAAGGAAAAGGCCCCACATGGCCTACACGAAGTACAGAGTCTCGTCAAGTGCGAGAGAAACTATTACTACTAAACTCCAAAAGCTGTGGCTCCCCAAAGTGAGCCCGATAGACGTCCAAGATTTCATCAAACTGTGGCATCTCTATTATTGTTACCATTGTCAAAGGTTCTCACGTCTGCTCACATCAATAAGGTTGATGATCATCGCAAAGGAGGAAACCACACACAATCATACAAACAAGCAAAGGGTAAGCTAGTGAAAAAGTATTCACATCGTACACTCAACAAACATTTACATATTCAAGCATAAGTACTGGGAAATCACACATGATATACCAAACCAATTAGAGCTCCAATAATAAACTATCAGGGTACCCTTAATGAGGCACCACCACGAGACAGTGGAATTATGTCCTAGCAGTGAGGCGTCACCACGAGACCTTTGCGGAATTACACCCTTACAAGAGGCACCACCACGTGGCCTTCATGGAGTTACGTCCTGGCCTTGAGGCACCACCACGTTACCCTCGTGGCATTACGTCCTGATCTCGAGGAACCATCGTGAACTCTCACCTTGAGGTTCATGGAATTAGGTCCAATAGCCGAGGCACCACCGTGGACTCTCCCTAGAAGGACCCACAAAATTATGTCCATAAGATGAGGCACCACCACAAGCCCCGCTACAAGGGTCATGGAATTACGTCCTACCCAAACCTTACTCAAACATTATAAACCAATCATGGAGTTCCTATGCATACCATTAACATGTCATTTAGTATGAATGACCAACCATCAATCATATCTCATGCCAAGCTCATTAAAAATTCATTTGTTCCCACCCATAACATACATAGGACATGCATATCCACCCCCTTCATATAATAACTCAATGAACCAACCAATCAAACAACCAACAACATTCATGAAACGAAACATAGCAAGAACCCAAACGAGGTCTTGCTCAAGCTAAGAGTCCTCGCTCAAGCGAGAGAAGTGCTCTCGCTTAAGCTGCAGACTCTCGCTTAGGCGAGACTGCAACAGTGGCCTTGGAGAATTTCGCGAGCTCTTGTTTAAGCGAGGCTGTCTCGCATGAGCGAGACAGTTCGTCGCTCAAAAACACAACTCCTCGCCTGGGCGAGCGCTCAAGCAGAAAAACTGGGCGAGTTCCTACTATTCTCGCTTAGGCGAGACGAGCTCGCTTGGGCGAGAATATCAGTTCTCTCCCACTGTTCCACACGTGTTCAACCAAGGACTCATTCACCACAACACCCAACGCATTTTCATAGCATTATAAGCAATACACTATCAGCAAAACATGATACATAACCAAAAACAGGCAAAGAGCAAATTAAAACATGAATCCTTGCTTCCCTTACCTGAAATAAGCTAGTACAAGACTCCAACCCAGATTTAGCGAGCACAGCAGCTACGAGTATATCTTAATGAACTAGAGATTAGAGGAACATAGTGGAAACGAGATCAATAAGGGCACTTCGGTTGAAACTCTGACAACAAAGCTAGAATAAGGAAAGAACAGTTGGGAGGTTAACTTACTTGGAACAACGGGTCCTCCTAGCTCAACGTAATAGTGAGAGCAAAAATCCTAGCAGAGGCTCGCGGCTGCTCAAGAAAGTAGTAGTGATCTCTTGTTTTCTGGAAAGGACATGGAATGATGGGATTAGGTCAGATTAGGGTGTTTGGCTCCCAATGGGCCTGTCCTAGACCCAACTCACAAGAGGCAGCCCTTTTAATTTAGAGCAGAAAAGCATAAAGAATTTAATGGGCCATACAATTACTATTATTATTATTATTATTACAAATATATCGGTATTTTACTTTAATAATGATATTATTAGTATGTACATATTTTATTTTAATATAATAAATAACTCAAAACTTTGATTGTGAGTTTTAATTATATAACCATATTATTTTATTATGTATTACTAATCAAATATTATGTCAATTCAATAATTTAACACAAACAAATTCCTATCAAAAAAGTATTTTCTAAACCTTAATATTTGTCATTTTAAACGACAAAAAAAAAAACTCTACATACACATTAATAAATAAGCTCAGTATTTATGTTGTTAACAATAACTACATGTATTTCTGTTCAAAGATTTTAATCTTAATTTCTTGTTACTCTAACTTTTATAATAGATATTATATTTCACAATATATTTACATTTTGATTATCTGCACGTTACTTTTGTTTAGAATATTTTAAGTTTAATTTCATTTTTATTTGATTTCATATATCAATATCTTTCAATTTAAGTTATCCATATTTGCACGTAATTTTATTTACAAATTTTAACATCAACTTCATATGTTACTTTTATTTTGTAAGAGATCATACTTCACAATATTCCTACATTTTATTTTTATTGTGTACATATATTTTATCTTTATTTCCTGAGTTTCATCTTATTTTGATGTGCACTGCAACATGGAGGAGCACATTCTAATATTATTGTTATTTGTATTATTATTACTAGCGTAAACATAAGTGTTGTCATTTTTGTGTGTACACATTTTTTAAATATGTATAATATTATATTAGAAGGTGATGATATTATAATGTTATTAATTAATATACAAAATATTTACTAAAAGTAAAGTGAAATAAATGGAAGAAAGATGAAATCATAATTATTGATGAAAAGGAAAAAAAGAACGAGAGAAAATAGACAATTTTATAAAAAACATGTAAAAGTAATGTTTAATTTTTAAAAATTTAAAAATAATTATATTGTAAAGGGTAAAATTAAAATTATAAAATGTGAATAGAAAAGAGAGAATCCTCTTTATATATCAACTAGCATACAAACAAGCATTGTCGCGCTTGTGTGTATGCATTTTTTAAATATACCGTGTATGCATTTTTTAAATATACGTGATATTATAGTAGTAGGTGATGATAATGTAATGTTATTAAGTTAATATATAAATAAAATTATATTTATTAAAAATAGAGTGAAATATATCAGAAAAGATGATAGAATAGCGGTTGATAAATAGAAAAAAAGAGAAAAGCAAAAATAGACGATTTTATAAAAAAAGTTTGTAAAAATAACGGTCAATTTTCAAAAATTTAATAAATTATATTTTAAAGGATAAAATTGGTATTTAGAAATGTGGACACAAAAGAGAGAATCCTCTTTATATATTGTTATAGATATAATAATTATATTTTATAGATTATTTGTATTATTATTATTATTATTATTATTATTACTAGGGTACACATATGCGCTGTCGCACCTATGTGTATGTATTTTTTAAATATGTGTGATATTATATTAGTAGGTGATGATAATGTATCGTTTTTAAGTTAATATATAAAATAAAATTATATTTATTAAAAGTAAAATGAAATATATCAGAAAAGATGAGAGAATAATTGTTGATAAATAGAAAGAAAGAGAAGAAGCAAAGATAAACGATTTTTTAAAAAGGTTTATAAAAATAAGGATCAATTTTCAAAAGTTTAATAAATAATTATATTTTAAATGGTAAAATTGGTATTTGGAAATATGGACACGAAAGAGGGAATTCTTTTTATATATTGTTATAGATTAATTTTGGTATTATTATTAATAGTATTATATTTAGTATAATCTAATGCTATTATTTGTATTGGTATTATTGGTTTTACTTTATATCATTCATTACTTTAACATAAAAAATTAATATTAAAATAATAATATTATTTTTAATTACTTTATTGATAAAAAATACGAATTATTAGTTATTTAAGTCTTTATTAATATTTTTAATTAATATCATATTTTCAAACTCCCTATTTAAATATTATTTTTTATACGTACTTATAACTCTTCAATATAATTATTTAAATAAATTATTTACTTAAATAATTATAATTATATTAATTATTTGAATACACACATAAAAAAAAACAGAAGAAACAACTCGTGGGTAAGCTAAAGGAAATTAGTGACCAAAATTAGCTACCATTTAAAAAAATTATAATGGATCATTGAATTGGTCTTTAAAAATAGCTACATGATTTTGGCTACCAAAGGAAATTAGTAACCAAAATGTAGCTACCTAGATTATGGCTACCAAAATGAATTAGTTTCTAAATTAGTCTCTAATTAATTAGTGACCAATTATAATTTTTTATTTATAACATGGACAATTTTAGTAAAAAATAATTTTTAATTTTCTAAATTAGTATATAAATTGGTCACTATAGTAACTAATTTTTTTTTTCTAAAATTGGTTTCTTGTTGGATTTTCAAAAATTTAGTTAATCAATTTATAAATTACAGAAAAGTTTTATTAAATAATAAAATGTATTAGTTGTTGTTGTCCAACGTATAACAAGATTAGATTTCTAGGCCTAGCCACAAATGTGCCAAAAGCCTCTCCTACAAATTGAACCTACGTAGTTGGCATAGGTATGCATTTAGATCTCTAACTTCATCCACCACCACACATGTGTAGTCCGACTGTATAGGAACACCATGGATTGTTAACTCTCCTTCCATTTGTTGTCTAGTTGCAATGACATGTAGGGGATTTCCATCAACATATAATTCATACTGAAAGGCATGTTCAATAACAACACGAGCCTTTCGTGCTTACTCGAACTCGTTTAGGAAGTTCATCAAGTTGTTCTCGATTCAATTGTTTATTTCTAACCATGGAAAAAAATCAGGCCACATAACCAAACTTCTCTAACCAAATGCAAAATCAAATGCACACCATGATATCAAAGAATGACAACGGGAAATATCGGGCCATATAATCGAATTTCTCTAACCAAATGCACAATCAAATGCCCCATGATATCAAAAAAAGACGTCATAAAATATATTTCCAATTGACACAATATTGTGATTGCCTCATTTTCCAAATAATCTAACACTTCAGGATTAATAAATTTCTTGGAAATGATATTGAAGAACAAACTCAAACGTGTTATAAGATTTCTAGCTAAAGTAGGCAAGATGGCACAAATAGCTACTAGCAAAAATTGTTGCATAATCGCATGACAATCGTGGGACTTTAAACCAACTAACTTCAAATCTTGTATAGACATAAGACTCTTAATATTTGAAGAGTAACAGATGAGTCATTATTTTCCTCTATTCTACTATCTTTTTTGTGCCCATCTTAATGGATGTTTAGTGCTTAATTGTCTATCTTTAAAGTATTTTCTTTTATTGGACTTTATTGGGCCATTGTTCTTAATTTTGATTAATTTGGGATTATTTTGTTTAATTTTTGTTTGTAATTATTTTTAAGTATTATGTGTGAAGCAATTTTGGAGCTTGGACACTAATCTTAAGATGAAGAGAGTTGTCACATCATTCCCACATCATTGCCACATCTGTGTCATGTCAATTCACTTGTCCACGTCATTGGGCCAATATTTTAGGCCTAGAGTGACATTTTTATAATTCTTAAGCCTGTAGTGAAATTTGTATAATTATGAGTGGTAGAATTGATGTGACCACGAATTGTAGGGTTTTAGGTGCAAAAACATTGGCATTCATATCCAGCAATTATTTTTCACGTTTTAGGAGCACCATTGAAAACACATTAAGGAGATACTTCATTTCCACATTTTCTACATCTTGAACCAGCACCCGCTTGGGGATTTTTTAATTTCTGCACTCTTTGAAGCTTTACCAATTTCGTTTTCACATTGAAAAAGCATTCAACCTTGGGTTTTCATCTTTCTTGCTTCCTTCATGTTTTCATTTCATGCTTTGTTGTTGGTTTACATTTGTGCAACATTTTCTTATATTTTAATGATTGTATTTCGTTTTGGGTTGAGATCTAATTCGAATTTCATGGAGAACTAATTGTATTTGTTGATTACTTGCAGAGAATGAATTGAAACCTTGAGGTTAATGTTTTGTTTGATGGGTTTCTGTCTTACTCTTAATTCAGATTTTGTTTTTGTTTTTAATGGATGAAGTATTTTGTTTATGCTTAATTTGTAGAATGAGTCATTTTGTTTTGGGGTTGTGTTCATGCTTAATGACACTTTTACAGATTGATTGAAGTGTGCTTTGCTTAATTGCATATTGAACTTGTTTTTAATCTTCGCTTAGTTGCTGAAATTCACAGTTCATGAGAGTTGACAAAACTAATTAGTTTCGAGACCTGTGATTGGTGGATTTTCATTTGAATCAAGGAATCAACGCTATTTTCGCTATTATTTTATAAAAATTGAAAATTATTTTTTTCACTCTGTGTTACATTTCTGAATCTGCCAATCCTCTGTGTAACATCAGAGACATTTGATTGAAAACATTCTTCATTGAGAGATGACCTTGGGATAGCTCCTTAGTACTATATTTAAACTATTTTATTTTTTTAGGTACGACCTTCATCAGTAACCTTGTGGCACTTTCACACTTAAACAATGATAGAAACTTTATTTTTCTTTTTTAGAAAGAGTATGACAAGTTGGTGGTATGTACGTGCGTCTTCTAACTAATTATGGATGTAACTCAAAACGGATGCCCATGTCAACCAAGTCCTAGGTACAATTCTTCCTTTAAAGGATCATACACATGAGCTCTTCCAAAATTTTCTTCACCAACATCACGTACCATATCCTCTAAAGGATCATTCATTCATTCTTCAACATATTTTGTTGTTTGTGACGTAGCAGGGTTGTCTAATACTTCTCCATGCCAAGTCCAAATGGTATAACTCTTGACTATATCGTAGACGAATAAGTGATCATCTATTTCGCCGAAATCCTGATGTTTTTTATTCCAACAACGAACACAAGGACAATAGTATGTCCCGTTATAGGTCTCATATGTTCTTGAGCATATTGCAAAAACATATCAACCTTTTTTTATAGTTTTCACTGAGACAACGTGCATTCATCCACCTTGGATCCATAACTACATTGGTAACAAACTCCATTATTCTCACATTTGAAGTTCTCACAAGTACACAAATAAATCTATCAACATTAATTTGATCAAACTTATTCAACCTAATCGAACCTAACTTGTGTTGTATAGGGCAAGAGCATTGATAATTTGCATTACCATGTTTTATTTTTTGTTTGTTTTTTTATCTTTTTTTGTTACTTTATTATTATCTTTTCAGATATATTAGATTTTATTTAATAAATTTAGAAAAATAAATATTTGGTTTATATTTTGTACATAATTGAAAATCTCAAAGATTTAAGAAGATTATCAACAAAATAAATGGAGATTATTGATTATTAAAAGAATATATAAAAAAATCAGTTATTCACCAAGTTGGTTACTTCACTTATAAATTAGAATATTTAAAGAAGATATCAAAGATATGGTATCTCCGAATATTAAAAGATATATTCAAGATATTCAATTACAAAATCAAGTACAAAGTTGCAGACCTAATCAAATTTGAAAAATTTATAAATAAGAGGCTTGGCAGAGGTCGAAAACAACAACCCTTCAGACAGAAAAGAAACCTCTTTTGGGGAAAAACCCTTTTAGGGTAAAGGGAAAGAAGGTAGAGACACATTTTAAAGGCCGGAGGTATTCATCCTCACCATTATTCTAGTATTTGAAATGTTAAGGAGTAGCTAACTCCCTTATTCATGGGGTTGGGTGTAATGCTTTCTTAACTCTTTGTGAATTTCACTATTTAATATAATTCTATTTCATCACTCTTGTGCTCTATTCTTATTTTAACTGCATGATAATTATTGATTGCATAGTTGTGGGTCTCTAATTATTGGACACAATATTAGAACTTAGACTAAAGTAGACAACTAATGGATTGCGCATCTAGACATAGAGTACATCATTGGTCATTAGTAACATCAGAATTTTGACCATTAATGCAAATTTATATTAAAAATTGCTAAGGCATTAAGGTTTTTATTCTTGAAGTTTAGACTTGTCACTAAGACATTAGGGCTTGTTATATAAGGTGTGAATGCTAAAGTAGGAATTAGAAGAACATTGTTTGGTGTTTTTGCTTTGAATTGGATCATGAAATCTAATCCAATGAAGTCTTTATCATATATTGTTGCACACCATATGTTTGAAAAGAGTTTTGTTTTTGTTTTTGTGGAATTTATTGTCTAATAGAGTTATGAATTGCAAGAGTTGCCAAATGTTTCACAAGTCTCTTGGGAAACGATACTTGGACTTTCTAGTTTATTACTTGTACGATTTGGTACACTTGTCAATCCAGTAAGAAGGTTTTGGCATCGTTGTTTGAGACTTGTGTTCAAAACACAAGGCAATTTGACCATTTCACTACAAGAAATTCGCAATTTACTAACGAAAATGTCCCGACGAAATAACATACGTCAATAATTTGAAATTACTGATGAATTTATAGACGGGTTTTTTGTTAAATTTATCGACGCATATATCCCTCAGTAATATCGTACGAGAAATTTACCAACAGAAATATCTGACGGTAATGAAACACAAGAAAGTTTCCGACAGAATTATCCATTGATAATGTTAGACCAATGTTCCCGATGGATTAATCTGTCAGTAAATTAGTTGAATGTGATTGAAAATAATTTCAGATTCCCTTCGCACCTTCCACCCCTACTTTCTCCCCCCGTGACCCCCTTTTCTAATCTCCCTCGTGGCCCTCTTTCTCTTTCTCCTCCAATTAGAAAACCATTGACGCCCATGTTGAACTTTGATGATGCCGCCATTATGCTGCTCGCCCTGCCATTACGGTGCTATTAAAGGGGATTGAAAGGTTATTGCCACAAGTGCAGGTTGACGCTGTCATGACTCAGCCTTTTGTCGTGAGCTTTCCTTGGTGTTGCTTTCGTGACGGTGTCGTTATTAAAGGGTGTTCTGATTCCAACGAAGTCTGAAACTCCTTGCATTAGTTTGTGGCCTCACTCAAGCTACCCATTCGTTTATGGCCTCACATATGATCTTGGCATTCGATTTAGAGGATCAAGAGTAGATCTTGGACGGTTATTGTTTGGGCTATTGGAGATACCTCTGGTGATAAAACCATTTTCCTTGTTACTGGTGCGGTTGTAGTGGCACTCATTCGAATCACATTCCCCATCTTCTTCTCTCCCAAAGACACATAAATGTTTTTTAATTATCAGTGCAATTTTGAAATAATTTACCATTTATACAATAAATTGATTGCAACTTAGTCGTCTGATTAAAATGATTGTGCTACGTAGTTTTGTAGTGTTGTGTAATATAATTTGGTTGAGATCATTAGTGCATTGCTTTTTGAAAAACCTCTACATGGACTTCTAATTTCTTATTATTGTGATATCATTTTTCCATTAAAATAAAGTTTGGGAGACTGACAAAACTATTGAGGAGGCAGCTACTAGGGAAGCTGTAGAAGAAGTAGAGTTTCGAGGAGACCTAATGGTGAAAACCTTATTTATTGTTGCATTTATATTTTTGATCTTATGTATAGTTATTGGGCTTATGCAATATCTTAATTAGAGTGTTTCATCTGTATCATTTAATGGTTTCATATATTTTGTTATGATTGATATGATATGAATGGAATGAGAAATTAGTGATATCTAGTAGATTTAGTTATGATTGGTCTTTTATGCACAAGGTTGTTATTCTGTTGTAGTTGGCTCTTGATCAAGCTCCATTCAACTCTTCTTGACTCCTCTTTTTATTCAATTTAACTCAATCAATAAAAGCCACACAAATTAGTCACTCTAATTAAATGAAAACATCTAAACCAAGCTATTTGAATAGACTAGTTTTACTAAAAATCCAAAACAACTCTAACAAATAAATTCTAATTAACTAACACTCTAATTGAATAACACCACTTCTAATGCAATGTAGTTAAACTATTATGATGTTAACAATGCAAGGAATCTATTTATTAGACTCACTCTCCTAATGAAACTAGGCTACCAACACTAAGCTACCAACACTAAGTCACCAAACTAAAGTCCTAATTGCTATGAATACTATAAAGTACTAGAACTAATGTGTAATTATTCGATCCAAGAAAGATAAACTAAAACCACCTTATAAATTTGAGTTCTATGCTAACTCTAATAAACTCTAATTCTAAAGTTACGTATGTTATTCTATTATATCTAAACTAGTTAGTGACACGAGTGGCAGCAATTAAGTGCACTTCAATGATTGTTTTTGCCTTCAACACTTCCCATGATATCTCTCTTAAGATCTCCAAAATCTAGAACTTGCAGTTGAGCTTCAAAAGAAAAAGTCAACTATGCAGTCAAACTTAAACCCTCTATGTATTCTTCTTTGTAGTAGTTTCATTTGGAGTAGAAGAAAAAGTATCTTGTTTTTATCATTTTTAACTAGTCTAGGATGTTCCTATATTTTTTCCTTTGGTAGTATAGTGCAGTTTTCAGATTTGAGCATAGTTTAACATATTTCTAGGTTCAGATTAAGAAATCTCTTTTTCAAGTATGCTAATTAGAGATGATAACATGTATCTTCATTAACAAACGGCTGGTGAAATTCTATGGTGAACAAATATTGCTCTTGGAAAAATAGAGAAAGGAAAAAGGTTGTTTAATGTGAAGTCATGGTAAGAAAGTGAAAAATCCAAAACAGAGAATAAGTGAGCCTTTATTTTAATTTCATTTTTGCACTTTACCATTACAAGCATAAAAGTAAAACCAATTAACAATGCAAAAAGAAAAGAAAAATTGAGAACCTATGAATATGTCATACAGGGAATATTTCTACAAATTTAAAGTGTTCATTTCAATATCGTTTTTATGGCTTGTGTTTTTATGTTTAGTTTTTTCTTAACTAATAGGAGTTTTTGTCATATGTTAATAGAGCCCAAAAGTTGTTATCTATTATTGTTGCTTGGGAAAACAGCAAGAAAGTCTTGAAGCTTAGTTGAAAAATTTTGAGATAATACTTGTTATTCAACTATTGATTAACACAATGACTTTGATTTTTCTACTATTCATGATATCATGATGCATAATACTTCGCTTTTTGTTGAGTCAAACCATATACTATATTATGACACTACTTTTGACCTAGAACTTTAACAATTTTTTGGGTTTTTTTCTTCCTTGTATTGTTCAACTTATATATATATATATATATATATATATATATATATATATATATATATATATATATAATCTACCTTCTCTAACCTTTTATATATCTACACTTATTTGTCCTTTCGAGTTAACTTCAGCTAAGGATGAGTTTTTTTATTCTACTTAAGTCACCCTCCAAAGAAACCATTGGTCAAATAACATACACTTTCAATTAGTTCCATGCACGAGAAAACTTAAATCAAATGTTAATTCAATTAAAGTGTTCCCCACCCCAAAACATTTCAGTTTAGAATGAAAGTGTATAATTGGTACTCAACTATCATGATCAAATCTGAGTTCCACTTATAATTTCCTCCACCATTGTTAAACTATATTGGAGTCAAATATATGTACTTCAAATAAATCTAATTTACTAATTCAGTCCAACCCATTTTGTTTAGCAAAGTTTAGAAAAAAGTTGTATGTTAGCCCATTATTTCATTTTGCTTTCTATTTTCAAATCATTTTTTAAGATGATCTATCTTCTTTGACCTTTTATATGTTTCCTAAAATAATATTTACACCCTTCTTAGACTTATAGTAGAACTCTCTTCTGTCCTTGAAACTACAACTATAATCCACATACACTTTCAAATAATTACACAAAAACCACTGCACAAATAAGTTTGACCTAAGGGAAACCAATTGAAAGCTCAAATTTAACTCTAAATTCATTAGCTACACATGTGAAAGATTCAGATTTAATAACCACACATGAGGGCAAAGAAAGACCTAAAGAAATGTGTTGTAAGACTGCACCCAAAAGCATGAATAAAGAAAACTAATACATGTGATAGAAACTATGTTGCATGTATTCTCTACCCCAAAGCATAAAAATATCAAGGTTTGTGACTGCAACTTAAACCCGTTTATGCATGTTATTGCTTTCAAAGGACTACACTTGATAGATGAGAAACCATGCAAAAAGTTTTCATAAATAATACAAAGTAGAAACGTTGCACTCCAAAAGTTGTTAAGAAGAAAAAACGGAGGTTGCACTAAGAATATAAGAAACTAACGTAGGCCCACCTCCTTAAGATAATGACCCTTCCATTAATTTATTCAAGATTCTTGCACCTTAAATACATGGCCACTCAAAAGAACAATGGTGGATAACAATTATGGCAAATAGATGAAAGCACTGCACCACCCCACATAAACATCTATATGTGGCAGTGGCTAAAAACTCTATTGCTCTTGGGTATTTTCTATTGTGTTTTGCTAGGACTTAATTACAAAGTACAACTAGACTAGTCAGTCAGGTAAGTACAAATTAAAACTAGAGTTTGGATGTAGTCCTTTATCAATTGCCAACTCTTTTAAGTTTAGCAACAATGTAGGTAGATGTCCCCTAGCTTTTCCCACAAATGCCATAACATTTGGAGCTTAATTGCAAAAAGTCAATCGTTGTCAATTGTCTGGCCAACTCTGATTGAAAAAGTCAACTCTGCATAATAACATGAGTATTTGGCTGATTTGCATGCATTGGTTTCTTTCAATTCTTAACATGAGAAGCCAAGGTGGTATGCTTCTTGAAGATTTGATAAAGATTTAATGAAGCCCTTTGGAACTATCTTGAAGCCATTACCATTGGAATGAAGCCTACATTGGTGAAGGAAAGGAGATTTCGTGGTATTCATGTTGATCAAGGCTGGAACGTGTGCTTTCCACATAGTTACATCATTAAGAAAGTGTCGAAGTTTGTAATTCATATTGTAGACCTTGTAGCATTAATTAGATGTATTTGGTCTTAGGTGTGTCTTTTAATCTGTTGAATGGTTTTTCAACAGGTTAAAATGTCTCTTTCAGTCTGTTGAATGGTTTTTCAACAAGTTAAAAGGTTGATTACAGTAGTCTTAAATTGCAACAAATTCAATCAGTTGATTTATTTTTTAATCGACTGATTCCATTTAAGTCAAATGAAATCAACCGATTGATTTAGAAATCAACCTGTTGAATTTCGTAACAGTTTGACTATAAAAGCTGTGATTTTTGAAAGAGAGGTTTGTTGATCAGTTTTGAACATGAAATTGCTCTGGAAACTCGTGGAAAATCTCTCCTTCGTGATCATACAGTTTGTAGCAGTTGAAGATTGATCTTGGATCAACTTTTGGAGCTTTTGGCTTGGTTTAAAGCTTGGAGAAAGTGGTTTGTGGTAGGCTACGCTGTGCTACCACTGAGGTTTGATCTTTCTCAAGCTTTGTGTGTGTGCCTAGTGGTTTTCTAGGTCTGCAAGAGGGTTCTTGCTGTGCTGGTGTGACTCTTGTCTGATTCAAGAGTCTTTTGTGTGGTTTTTACATAATTTGAAAGTGTAAGAGTGGATACTTTGTAAACCTAGAGTTGCTTCACAAGTTATCACAAAGACAATCAAGCAACAATTTTTTCATCCTTGGCTATCATAGGGAGCAATACTTGAAAAGGACAAGGATCATTTCTGGAAATATTTCAAGCTAATGTGTTCTAACTTATTATACATGTAAATTATGATGTTAACTATTATATTTGTAATGTTTTATTTTTCTTGTTGTAGAGGAAAGTTCAGTGGACACCAGAGCATGAGAATGATGTTAAGAAAAATTTCAACACAAAAGTTTCTCATCGTCTATCTAAGTTTTTTAGAAAAGTTAGAATTGCTAGAGAAAGAGCATAATGGATTCCTAATGATGTGTGGACCAGGCTGCTAAAACATTAGAATTCTCCAACCTATCGTAGTAAATGTATTGCAAGAAAAAAATAGGGCTTCTGAAACAGGTGGGACGCTTCACACAGATGGATCCAAATCGTAATGGCCATTCGTATGGTATATACATTAACTGTTTCTATTATTCATAATTGCCCTTGCTTTTTTTAAATTTGCATTCAAATCAAATTTTCAACCTTTATTTTGCTTCATGCACGTGAGCTGGGAAAACATGTGTTTCTTAATGAAGTCTTTCAGTAGACACATATCCGAAAGGGTACTAGCCAATATGTGGATGAGAAGTCTAGGAAGACACATGTAAGCCTCTTTTAGTGTTTAATATTATTTACTCTTAAACTTAAATATATACCATCAGATAATAATAATTGTTCATTTTTTACTTATAAGAAGAATTTAATACTAGCCTTGCCCAAGTCAGATATGAGGTTTCGTCTTATGAAGATTATTAAATTATCATGTAGTTAATAAACTTCCAGCATGTACTTATAAACTTGTTTTTAATTATGTTGTTATTCGGTATCGTGCTTATGTATGCCTTATTTGATGGATATTAGTATGTTATCATATTATTTGGTATGTATGTTATGTCTTTGGTATCATACAATATATATATATATATATGTGTGTGTGTGTGTGTGTGTGTGTGCGTGCATGAGTGTGTGTCTGTGTATGTGTGTGTGTGCATGTGTGTGTGTATGCGTGTGTGTGTGTGTGTGGGTGTTCGTGTGTGTGTGTAGTTTACCGACGTAGAGTTTGATATGATAGAATATTTGACATAATGGAAGGTTGTTGTAGTTTGTTTTAGAGTTTTTTGTATGCAGGTATAGTAGGTTTCTAAAACAAATAAATGGACCAAAAAAATGTTGACTCATTGACGGATTATTGATGAATAGATCCGTCGAAAATACCACAACTTCGTTCCTTGACATTACCGATTGATATAATTATTGGTAAAGTCATGACATGAAGTAATGACTTTTCCGACGGACTTGTCCATCGGTAATTACTGAAAGACACGTTCGTCGGTAATTACTATCAATTTTCATCAAAGTATCATTTTGTCGATAATTACAGAGGGTCTAGAACATCTGTTGGTAAATTATTACCAAGAAGTGTTTACTGACAGATTTTTTATCGTCAGTAAAACTCAATTACCGACAGATTTTGGCCTTTCTCGACAAATTATGGCTGTCGATAATTTCAATTTCTCTTGTACCGTTTATATCTCTTTTAGATTTTGTTATGTATTTTATTTTATTTTATTGTACTTTCTATTTTGCAGCTGATCTATAGGTGTTTATGATTTCCATTGATTTGGTTTGTGCTTAATGCTTGTCTTGGGGTACGCCTTAGAGCATGATCTAATTGTTGGAAGGTCGTGGACATGGGATTTTAATTGGCTAACTAATCAAATCAAACCAAATATTGCAATTCACTACAAATGTAATTGTGGTTGGTAATTCATTTAGTGCATGCTTTGGATGCTTGGTATGTTAAATAGGTACTTTGTGCATAAGTTGTGAAGTCTTCATGTTGTTTTTCATATTCTGGAGAGTGTGTATTTTTTGTGGTTTATGCTATTTTGGAAAAATGAGTTTCTTGATTCGTCAACTGTTGGATTGAGCTAAAATTTTGATACTTGATCAGTAAGATGGTTTTCTTCAGTTTAATAATTGTGATCTTCATTTGAAGGTTAATAGTTTAAGAAACTTGTCATGAACTATTGCATGACGCTATTTTTCATGTTGTGGCGAGTGTGTATTTTTGTGGTCCGCATAGGCTTTGTAAAATTGAGTTTCTCGGTTTGTTAACCATTGAATTAAGATGAAATTTTGATAGTTTATTAGTGACATGTTGTAATTAATTTTGACCATTTTGATCTTCGTTTGGAGTTATGTAGTTCGAGATATATGCCACACACGGTTGTTGTTTTTCTTGTTGTATTGTGTTGATACTTTTGTTGTGATAAATTGTGATAGGTCCTTGGTTACAGTATATTGGATGTTTCGACATGATGAGTTGATGTATAACTAATTATGTGATATGATATAATATGTATATGTGTACAGTTGTTGATTGTTAATGTATGGAAAGTAGGGGGAAGGCCTTTTCCAAGAGTTGTTGAGTGGGTAGAGTTGTTGATTGTTAATGTATGGAAAGCAGGGGGAAGTCCTTTTCCAAGAGACGTTATTGCGCATGAGAGGTTGAATAGTGGGTTATAAGAGAATGTAATATTGTTTGATATTACTTAGTGATAATATGTTGATGATTGCATGTTTTGGTTTTGGGAACATGTGATGGGTTGTTATCTTGGTTGAGTTTATGCATATGTTGTGATAATGCAAGGTGAGTTATATGTGGGTAAGATATTATTTTATGATGTTTTATTTGGTTAACTCACCGTTGCTTTTGTATGTTGTTTGTTTTTTTATGATGATCGTATAACATGTATGTTCAATGGCGGAGCATAGAAGGAGCTGGGAGGGGCCATGGCCCCCCAAAGATTTTTGAATTTTTTTTTAAATATATATATTTTAAAATTTTTTAAATTATAAGTAGTATATTTTATAAATGGATGAAAACTTTTTATTTCTTTTATAAAATACAACCAATTAATGTTAATAGATAATAAAACATAAAATTTAATATATAAAGAATAAAAATATTTAGGTTTAATTAATCTTTTCGTCACTATTTTCATCTAAAAATATCAAGTTGGTTCTCAAGTTTTTTCTA
>Ga0214543_1007175_pt1 | contig 19315 bp, 9 predicted proteins | sample CNSS2metaG_FD_160094 | JGI IMG/M metagenome (GOLD analysis project Ga0214543, IMG submission 160094) | Root nodule microbial communities from cowpea collected in UCLA plant growth center, Los Angeles, California, USA - CNSS2 | ecosystem: Host-associated > Plants > Roots > Nodule | place: USA...
AGGGAGGGTGGTGAAGAGAAGAAGAGCGGAGTTTATAAGGCCGTGTGAATAGCACGCGCCGATGAAGTGCTCGACGATTCTGGTGTTTGGATAGAGGTTACGGCGGATGAGTTGCGCTTTTATCTGCCGAACTTTCTTCTGACTGTCACAAAAGTTCTGAAGCAGAAAAATCACACTCCTCACTCTTTCGTTCATCACTTACATTCATCTAGCTCAAAACCCAATTCATAGTTAAAATTACAGGGAAAGAAGGTTCTATAAATTTATATGCTTAATTCGTTATAATTAAGCAAAAAAAAATTAAATAAAAAAAAAAACTTTGGAAAAAAATGCGCATCCGGGGAATCGAACCCCGGTCAGTACCGTGGGAGGGTACTATGATACCACTACACCAGATGCGCTTGATATTGTAATAGTTGAACAAAATATGTTATATTAATATTTAAAAATTAAAGTAATTTGTATGGAGTTGATTTTCAGAGTGCAGATTGATCGAGGGAATGAGGATCGTTGGGCTCACTGGTGGAATAGCGTCTGGGAAGAGCACCGTTTCGAATCTGTTCAAGTCGCATGGTCTTCCCGTTGTGGATGCCGATGTCGTTGCTCGTGTGAGTTCCTCTTCTCTGTTTTTGATTTGGGAAAAAACAATACAATATCTGTGATTGTTTATTGGAATTTGCAGGAGGTGTTAAGGAAAGGGAGTGGTGGATGGAAGAAAGTGGTTGCGGCTTTCGGGGACGAAATTCTTCTCGAAGATGGAGAAGTGAATAGACCCAGGCTTGGTCAAATTGTTTTCTCCGACCCGGATAAGCGTCAATTTCTGAACCGGTATTTCCAATTTTCGTCTTGTTTGGTTCCATTCGAGTGTATTTTTGAATTGCTGTTTTGAATTTAGTGTCATTGCGATGTTTTAGATTATTGGCACCTTACATTGCGCGTGGGATATTTTGGGAGGTTTTGAAGCTATGGGTGAAGGGTTACAAGGTCATTGTTCTTGATGTGCCTTTGTTATTTGAAGCCAAGATGGACAAGTTCACGAAGCCTGTTATTGTTGTTTGGGTTGATCCCGAGACGCAGATTCAACGGCTCTTGGCCAGAGACAAGTCCGCGGAGGAGGAGGATGCTCGGAATAGGATCAATGCTCAAATGCCATTGGATGTGAAAAGGGGTAAAGCAGATATAGTTATAGATAACACTGGTTCGTTTGATGACTTGAGCCAGCATTTTCAGAAAGTTTATGTTGAGGTCTCAAAGCCATTGACATGGGCTGAGTTTTGGCGCTCCAGACATGGAGTGTTCACCATTCTTGCTTCTGTCACCTCAGGTGTTGTTCTATTTATCAAGGCATTCAGCAACCATACCAACACTTTATAGCTACTTGTGTTCTGCACGTTATTTGTTAATACATGATATGTATCCCCTTAAAATCCAAAACCCATGAGTTCTTTTCTGTAATGGTGCTGTTCAAAGATGAATAGTTTAAATTTGAATATTCAGCTTCAAATTTTAAATAACTGTGAGATGAACCATAGTGTTATATTTCTTGTGTCTTGTTTTGTTTCTTTTTGTTGTTGTGAGGATTGGAAATGAGTATTATTATTTGGTCATGAAGGATTCTGAATTTTAAATATGTATTATGCTTGATCAGTGTCTGCCTTTGAACACTTTGGTTCTCTGCCGAGTGTTGAAAATAGAGATGGAAACTTGTCTATGTTCTACCTATTCAAAAAGGTTAACTTCCATTTGTTGACCTCCTAGATGAGAACTTTTCTGGCTTCATTATTTAGGCATCTACCTTGAGGAGAAATCATAACTGGTGAATTGCAAATTTTTAGAGGAACTATGGTGGTTAGATTTTATGCTGTGATTGGTTTTTACACTAAATAAAACTCAGTCTGGGAAGTCCAAACATGGTAAAGATGATGCCGTTTATCCTCAAATTTTGAAAAATGTTTCTTTCACCTCAATCTATCTCCTCAAAACACCAAGTTCCTGATTAAGGCCACTGTTTAGATGGCTAAGATTGCTGCGAAGATGTTCATAAAGTACTTTTTGTTTGAGGACTTTCTTGGTGACAGGGCTTTCATTAACCAAGTTGAGGTTCCTTAGAGCTACTACCTCTTGGAGAATTATGCAGTTTACATCTTCAGCCACGGACATTGTATCTTTGAGATAAAAAACATTCCTAAGCAGTAAATTTTTCTCCTCAAGCATCTGACTATTTTCTTACTTCTATTTGTTCTCTGCAAATCTATCAATTCTGCATGTCTCGTTTTTCTCCATTTTCCACTTCAGTCCTCACTTGCCTGATCTTCTCTACAAGTTCAACGTTCTCTTTCTGCAAAATTTCATTCTTCTAGCTCATGTTCTCAATCTCTTGTTCCATGATCTTTTTCTTTGACTCCTTTTTTTTCACCCAAGAACTTTTCTCAGATCGATGTTGCTGAAGGAGCTACTGGTTTTCCTCTTGGCTTTTCACACAAGAACTTTTCAAGCCCTCAATGTTGTCCAAAATGTGCAATGTTGGTATTTCCTCTTGCTTGATTATCAAGCCCCACACACTTGACGAATAGCCATTTTAAGATTTTTAATCTTGTACTAAAAACTCTCCTTCCATCAGTTGTATAAAGTTTTCAATCTCCAACTCAGATAACTGTGTTAGAAAATCAAGATGTGGTAGACTTCTTACTGTGACTACATCATAACTTTTATAAGGATTACTGCTCTCTTTTTTTTCATTGGTCGATGTGAGATAGGAAATATTGATAATGGAAATCATATTTCACTTTTCCAAAAGCCTGTCAAAACCATTACCTAACATAAAGTGGAAGGTAACCTAGTGTCCATTATGATATCATGCTACATGTTGTATTGACAAGGATGTTTTTGTTCTTACATTGAATATTACGACTATATTCTTTACCAAAAGACTGCGTAGCATCTAATATTCTATTTCTAATGATTAATGGTTTGAAGTGGGTCTCCCACACTTAAGTAATAATCCATTGCCTGCTTTTACTAATTTTTTCTTGAGGCACTACTTTCTATTTTGCATATTGCTGTCACCTTTTCTCTCTAAGATGAGTTCAATGACAAACATGCATATACACCAGATAGATTTTGGACTTCGACTTGGATTGTGTTTGGAATTGTAATGTAAATTATTGATTTTCCCTTTGCCATGGGAAATATTATTTAATATTTTCCATTCCTTACCTCTGAAGGAGTAGTGGTTTTTCACCTACGACCTTTACTATTCAACCTTTTCCCCGGTTGACTTTTCTTTCCATCCAAGGGGCAAGAATAGCTACCGTAATTATATGGCAACATATGGTATCGGTTGCCCTGTTCTTGCTCTAATTTCTTGAGCGAAATCTGCCACGGAGACTGGCGATTTTATGGCTAAAGTCTATACAAATTGATTATATCAAAATTAATAAATAATGTAACATATTACTGTTTAAATTATAATAACTTCTTAGTATATTAATTTAGGCTACCATCTAATGAAAATGATATTAACTTCTTTTATCGATTTTATACAAAAGAGTTGATTGGTTCATTGGAGAGAAGTACATTTTCTCCTTAACGTTTTGTGCAGTGTGCTGGGATCTGGAGGAAGACGACATACCTGTTGCTCTACGTGGTAAGATTTTGGCTTCAAAATCCGAAAATTTCTCTGGCTGTATTTTGACCATTTGAGAGGTTCCAAATTAACATTTTGGCAAAGTGTTATTTAAGAATATGATAGAGTATCTAATCACTTTTGGACTAATTGGACACTTGTTTAATTTATCTGTTTACATATGCGTTTAATAATCTGTTAGAAAATAATTTAAACAGTGTTTGATCTTATGTAACCATGCTTAATTATTTGTTAGCTTGCTTGAAATTGTTCTGAAAGAATCAATTCACTGGGAGTGGATTGGGGAAGTTGTTGGCTATGATTAAATGACTGAATGGCTAGCAATTCACCTGAGTAGCCGCCGATGATCAAGGTTCCATGTTGAAAACAGTTCTTCCAGAAATTTGGAGTTTTGGTTCAGTGCTTTTGCCACAAATCACGATGGTAAGAGTCAGCACAATCACAACCATCTGTTGCATAACAAATTCTTTTGGTCTTTTGATAGCAATGCTTGTTTGTGTGGGGTCACTATCCTCTATATCTATTAAAAGTGAATTAGAAAAAAAAGGAGAGGGAATAGAAAAGATGGGATAAAAAAAGAAAGAATCGAAAACATGTGTATTTAGATATGCAATTTGGTTATGGTTTCAGAAATTTATAATTGATATATTATTTTAATTTTAAAAATGTTGATTTTTAAATATCGCTACATGTCAACCTACTTTGAAGTTTTTGAAAAACTGGGGAAATTTTTCTTTTTGACTTATTGAGCAAATAATGAAATTTTGATATTTAATTCTATCTTATTTATCTTTAGTTCTCTGCTCTGTATCCATACTGAAATAAACATAAAGTTAATGGAAGAAAGTATTGGCCTAAGGAAGAAAACCCTGGTACTGTGATTGGTAGAAGTAATTATTATGCGTTGAATCTATGAGACGTATAAGCCAAAGAGTAGGAAACATTGATAAATGGAGCCTGAAAATGAGAATGGGGTGGTAGAAATTATTGGATGGTGGTGGGTTAATATGTTTTCGATTTAAAACTTTTATTCAGATTCTCACACTCATCAACCCAACAACCAAACCACTCACCACCCAAGTACCAATCTAACTCTAAACTTTAAGCCAACACTAATGAATGGCCATGCTCTGAACAAGACGTACACTTTCCTGATTGCCTTCTTCAACAGTTCATGCCTTTAATATTTTCTCAAAAGTAATTATTCTTATATATGATCTTTCTAAGGTGTAAAAAAAATGATATTTTTAGGAAGTAGAGTTGTTAATAAAAGTCGAAGAGAATTTCACTTATAGAAAGTTGTTTGATGTTCAAGTTACTAAGAATATAGTAAAATTATAAGATGTATGAGTAAAAATATGACAAAAGAATTGAGTGAATGCTTTATATATTATCAATTTATATAAGGACATTACGTGTTTCGATCCTAAAAAACATTTCATACGAACATGTATTTAAATTATCCTTAATTTTAACTTTTATATGATGTGTGATTATTGGAATATCAAACCAAGTTCTTGAATTGAGATTCGAGAAGAATGAGAGTTCATCCACCAAGAAAACAAAGTGGAAACAAAGATTTGACTTTGAAACCTCATTTCTGTCATTAGTTATGATTTTGTCTTTAAAATGTATATCGACGGAAATAACTTTGACACCCGTTAGTACTTACCTAACATTGATTTACAATACACTTAAATATATTGTATGAGTCTAAATTATTGGGTAATAATGAAAAAATTGAGTATCTTATAAAAAATATAATCTATAAATTTATTATCTTAAATTTTTTGTTACATAGATATAATCTTTTATTTATGGGTTAAGTTGAGATTATATCTCATTGATTTTATATTTCTCGGGTTAACATCTTCAAATAATTTCGATCATCTAGTTACATAAATCATTACAAAGTTTTACCTAATAAATTTTCTCTCCTGTTAAATTTGCTTATGAAGTTGATTTAAAAAAAAAAAAAAGATAGGCCCAGTGAGTAATCTTGGTTAAGGGTGTTGTTAGCTTAGTTATATGAAGCTTGTAGCATGAAGACAATGCAATATGCATCCATGGGTGGTGGAGCCGTTATCGTGTGGGTTGCAGTCCCAGTGAGGTCTGCTTTTGGGGTCAGAAAATGAGTGGTACTAAAAGTGATGAAGCCCTTTAAACCGTCTGATATGACAGATAAGATGTCAAAAAAGATGATGCAAAGGACCACCTACCTTACACTACACTGCACCTCTTTTACACACTTCTCCTCCTCACAATCCCTTACTTACCTTAATCCCATCATAAAATATTCCACAACTTGAATTTTTGCCTCTTTGACGCCACTTTTCCCACATGAAAACATGATACCTCTACTGAACAATATCCTCCCTCTGCATCACGTGATTCAATCACGTGACTCTGCTGATGTGTCATCACCATAATGGTTATCTCTGCCTGCGTTAAAGGTGACATGGCTTCCGCACCAAATGAAATGAGTGCTCTGATTCCTCTTTTCTTTAATAATTAAATCAGTGTTTGATAGTGTTATTTTTTCAACACTTCTATCATTGAGTAAAGTTTCACATTAGATTAGATCAGATTAGATTCACTGAATAAACAATGCCCAGTGCCAATCAATGACATCACTGTAACATTTAACCCAAAAATAATAATTAAGTATTTCGATAACAGTGTCTCAGTCACTGCACAATACCACCACAGTTCTAATTTGAATTAATCAGATGTCTAATGTAATGTTTAAAGGCTAAGAAACACTTTTCTGTGTGATAAGATTGTTTCTGTGTGAAACACTTTTCTTGAAGGATCATTTATTTATTTAACTCACCCTTGCTGCATGTTCCTTACTTCCTTTGGCCACCAACAAACACTTACATCAACTTTCCTCATCCCTTGATTTCCACTTCACCAAATGGCACCAAAACCTGCAGAAGAAGAACCTCCTCAAGGAGAAACTCTCAAGTACCAGGTCATCATTTTCTCTTTTCAGTTTGCATGTGCATATGCACTTATTTCTCTCTATCAACTTCATTCAAATTCCCAATTTCTCCATTCATTTTACAGACGTGGGTTCTGAAAGTATTGATCCACTGCGATGGCTGCAAAAAGAGAGTCAAGAAAATTCTTCAAGGAATCGACGGTATCAATCTCTTTACTTTAATACTTCTTTTGTGCATAGTAATTAATATACAGCATCCCTTTTATCATCATCAAACTTTGTGGGTCTTGATGATGTTCTTCTTCATATAATGATTATCTTAACATGGAAGTAACTAATGATGTGTTGGAAGAAAAGAGATACTAATCATATATATATGTTTATCATGGTATAGGGGTTTACAAAACAGAGGTGGATTCTCTGCAGCACAAGGTTACGGTCACTGGTAACGTGGGCGCTGAGATTCTCATCAAGAGGCTTTCAAGATCAGGGAGGCTAGTGGAGCTTTGGCCAGAGAAACCAGCTGAGAAGAAAGATAATAAAAAGCCGGGAAAGTCCAATAAGGGTGGTGATGTTAACAAGGAGAAGGAAAACCAGAAGAATGGTGAACCGGGTGCTGATGGTGGTTCGAACGAGGGTTCTAAAGATGGTGGTTCAAATGAGGGTTCTAAAGATGGTGAAGATTCTGAGAAAGAAGAACACAGTGATGAATGTGAGGAGGGAGGTGGTGGTGGTGGTGGTGGTGGTGGTGAAGGTGGCAAAAAGAAGAAAAAGAAAAAGAAGAAGAAGAACAAAGGGGAAAACGGTGGTTCTGGTTCTGGTTCTGCATCTGCTCCTCCTAAGAATGGAGAAATTAGTGAAGTTGATGCATCAGTGCCTTCAAATTTGGGCACTTCAATGGCTGCCAAGGATCTTGTTAACCCTCCAATTCAGCATGCATACCCTTATCCACATGTGTATTATTCACCTCCTCCTCCTCCTCCACCAGCTTATGGATTAAGCTATAACACAGCATATCCTAACTCAAGTGCTTCATATTATGTTGGAGCACCCATCATGCCCATGCATGCTTACACCACTCCATACTCTAGACTGCCACCACCTCCTCCACCGTCTGATCCAATCAAACACTATGGTGATGATGCTGAGGATGATGAGTATGAAGGTGGTGGATATTGCTCCATTATGTGACAGTGAAGTACCTGCTATAGCTAGTGTTATTTCTTACTTTTCTTAATGATAAAACTTAGGGGAAGAAGTGGGGGTTTAAATTTTGTAATATGGTGAACCAAATTAGAAATTAACTACGGGGAAAACAATAAAAAAAAAGAAAAAGAAAAGAGGGTATGTGCAGGTATGGAGGATGTAGAATGCTTTGTCTCTGTTTAGCATGTTCCTTTTTCTTTTCCGTTGTAAAGAGTACAGCTTTTGGGGTATGCTAAAGAAAGGCCAATCAATAGCCTTGTAATCTCTGCAATTTGTAGGTCCTGAAATCTTCATTTCCCTCTCTATCATATGTGTAAAGTATCTTTATAAGTACCACCTTTTCTTTTTCTCTTTTCATGTCTCATTGCTAACTAGTTACATTGCTGAAATGGTTTTGCTAATATTTCTCATGCATGCAATTCTGATACCCAGCTAACTAGCCTTTGCAGTTATGGAAGAGTGAATCATAACATGCTGATAAATAATTACTTCCCATGGGAACTGCTTCATCCACTTTTGCAAAGCTATTCTCTAGTTGCTTAAATCTGTTTATCTTTTTGCTTTATCGTATTTTGGCCTTTTGGAGGTATATATGGTAGTAGCATCGCACTTGCAACTCATCTAAAGCTTCTTCGTGTAGTTGTTGCCACAGGTTGTACTTTTTGCTTCTTTCTGAATCTAAGGAACATGCTCAGCACCCGGATCCATTACAATAAAAGGACACACTTCAATTTTGTTCCAAATAATTTAAGTGACTCAAAGTTTCACATTATCCCATCAAAATTCTGGCCTTTGGGTTTCTTTTTTATTTCCCTACAATTGGGAAAATGCATGTTTTTGGTGTTTCACTTGTGCAGGTTTTGCTTTAGGTTTGGAGAGTTCAGAACAGGGGAAAAAATTCAACACTGTTGAAGCTGGCTATTATTCTTGAATTTGTTACTTAACCAATAAGGAAAGTAGCACATTAAGAAAAGTGACACTCTTTTGTCTCAATCATCCATTCATTAATCTCAGCTTGTGCTCGCTGGACCCAATTGAGTTAGATAAATTATACCATCAGTGATTATAATGTACACTTAAAATCTCTCAAATTTCGTAATAATACTATAAATCAAACGTTTGTGTTAACTGAGGAAGTCTAGTTCATAGATAAAATCTCTTGTACTTCAATACTATAAACCAAACTCCATGTTATCGAGTTATATTTAGGTGAATACGTTAAACAGTTACTTTAGGAATGTTATTCTCAAGATTGAAGCTAATTAATGTAATCAAAAGAAGAATATTCACACGATTATACCTCTTCTTTCACACTGATTATCGCATAGTCATGTCAGAAAAGTTTGTGTTTTTATAAAACATTTGTGCTGTCAAAGTGTCACCATATCTTCAACAATAAGCAATAAGCATCCAAAATAAATGTCTGTTTAGTTTTGCAACCCCACAATCCCTTCCAGAAAGCCCCACGAACCTAATTGTGTGATTGATTGTAATTAAGACTAATTATTGTGTCAAAGAAAGACTGGTTAATTAACATAGTATGATATGAAATTATGCACAAACGACAAATGTGCAAGAGTTCACTGTGTTTACACTTTCGTTTTTTGTTGGATCTTCGGGGTTATTAATTACAAAAATTTACAACAAAAGCATTTCGAAAAGTTCTGCTCTGTAGACTTTAGGTGCAAAGATGGAGGAGTGGCATGATTTCTCAGGTCCCTTTTACCTCACTATGATTTATTTGGAATCTAGAAAGTTCCCATTGTGAAAAAATGGTTTTCTACTAATTTCTAACATATTCAATAATCTCGTTAAGAAGGATTACAGGATGAAGTTGGTGTTCTTTCTTTTAAGTAATGTAGAGGTAATTTTAAGATGGATTAAAGAGTGAAATTTGTGATTGAATTGACTGGTGTGATATATTAAAAAAAAATTTAATAGAAAAAAGTTAAATTATCAAAACGTCCCTAATGTTATAGGTAATATAAAATTATATATAAATAATTTAAAATTATTTTATAAATTTTATTAAATGATTGAAAATATAAAAAAATGTATAAAAAATTAATGATATAATATATTTTGTATAAAACTAAATTTAATATATAAGGTGAAAAATAATTAATATACACAGAAACCTTTTTTTTCTTTTTAATAGTAATTTTAGAAGTAATAATTTTTTATTATAACCCTAATAAATTATTATTATCGTTAACATAGAATTAAGAAAGTGAACTAAAATCACGTGTATTGATTTTAACCGCTAAATAACATGTAACAAAAATTAAATAATGTAACAAAAATTAAATAATGAAGGGTAATTTGGTAAATTCAGCTGTGTCACCCTTTAATCTCATTATAGATGGTGAGATTGAATTTTTAGTTAATCTCTCTAATCATCTCCTCCCATCATCTTGTATCACCTCCAAAAAAAACACGATACTCACCTCCTATTCATCTTTTTCCATTCCTTCTGAATAGTATATCCACCCAAAAAAAACACAGTCTAAAAATTAAAATCAAATATAACTTAAATACACTTTTTGTCTTCAATTTTTTATATTATCTTTTAAGACATGAATTTTAGACTTCAAAACGGTTAATATATTAAATCTAATATTATAATCCTACAATCGTGCATAAATAAAACAAATGTGAATGTTTGATGAGAAAAGTACTAATTTTTTGAAATTTTTATTGGACTGTATTGTACACTTGAAAAGGACTGTTATCTGATGATAACCATGCGTGAAGGATAAATGATTACAATTTGGTTGTAGTAAAACCTCAATTATTTATATTTGAAATCAATATTAATTATTAATTAATTTTTTAATTTTTGTTGAAAATTTAGTGAATCTAAGTTTTATATTGAATAAAAAAAAGAAAATTAAAAAATTAAAAAAAAAATCATAAATTTATTGTTTTAAAATTTTGAATTAAAAATGATATTAATCTAATTGAGCTCATTTATGTAATATCTTCCTAAAAAATCTTTCCTAAAAAAATCCATCAAATTTTAATTTTATTTCACTATCACAAAATTTATTAAATTAAATATTTATAGATTAAACAATTTCATAGCATAAGCAAGCAAACAATTTATATGGTAATGTCAGTAAATCTGTGCTAATAAAAAAACTTACGAAATATATCTATGAAAAAGTGTTGGAATTTTTTTTATTGAAATATACCGGAAGAGATCGATTATATTTGTGGTATCAATTGTCTATAAAAGAGATTTATATCATTTCTAACATAAAACTTTAAGGCCGATACGAGTCTTTGTTTTTACTTATATATTACTTCACTTTTTTTATTTTTACTTAGTGTAGAATTGCTTATTTATACTTGGGTTTTTGAGAGTTTTCTCACAAGTTTGAGTTGGATTTTTAGAACAATTGTCTTAAACAAATACTAAAAAAGTCTTGAGTTTGATCTACTATTGAGACAAGTTTTACTATAATAGAGTAGTAATTTATCCGCATAAAAGAACTAACATTATTTTATATATGAAATTTTAATTTAATGTCTATGAATTTATATTCTTTTACATGTCACTCAACTTTTTTACTTTTATTCAATATTAAAATACCAATTCATAATTCCTTAAAAAAATGAGATATCATTACTATAAAATGTCATACCTAATATTTCAGATGCAGAGATTAAACATCCACTAAATCAATTTGTCAAGTTTTTTTTATTTTTCATTCCAGTTGTTCGTTGGATTCTCTTGTTCGTCGGGTTCTCTTGTTCGTCAATCGATTAGTGTATCTAGAACTTCGCAAAAACACTTGTATAAAAGGACACCAAGATAAAATTCTAATGATAGTATAATTGCCGGAGATCTGCTCGGTCATTGAGTAGCTGTTAATTACACTACTACAAACTCTTTTTAAAGTAATCTCACTCGCAGTGGTCGACATGCCATATAGTACACCTAACAATTTAATAAACTTGTAAAATTTCTTGAAATATTCGAAGAACATCTGAAAATGTTGAGTAATCTCACTCGATGTTAATGGTAGAAAATTACATTTGTTCTTTTGAGGTTTGAGAAAAACCCTGTCAATTGTGGGATGCATGATTGCTATGTGTTCTCTTGAGAAAACACGCAACGACACAGTGACATAATTGCCACTTGCTTTTAATAAAGATTTTGAAAATTTTAAATGAATAGAATGAGAAAACCATTCATTGAATATGCAATGCTGAGATAATAATGACCTCTTAATTGGTGGTTAGTCGCTATTTGTTTTCCATGCTTCTTTCTACTTCAAGACTGGTTTATAATAATTGTTGGTTGAACATAAACGATAAATGTTCGAAAGGACAACAAAAAAGGTAGTGCTGAGAATAAAAGTTACGTGTGATGGGACGAGATATGTCGGACAATTTATGAGAAGGGAAAACTTTAAAACCCTTTGATCAAATCTCTTAATTCTAAAGGTATACTTTTTTTTTATTAAGGAAAAAAGGTAATGTATATTGTATACATCAAAGGCTTATATAGAGCAAATGGTTATAATTTTGGTGAAGTGTGCTTTATTTGGTTTTTCATTCATTTTTTAAAAATCGAATTCTGTTGGATTAGTTTAGGAGAATTTTGAAGGTTTACTTTTTCATATATATTTTTTGTCTTTGTCTTTTAGATGCAAAATCTAAATTAAGTCTTAATTCATTTTAATAGTTTTTTTTTTCAATTTTTATTGAAATTATAAAATGTGGTCTTTCAGTTTCTTTTTGTCTTAATGTAATCTTTATTATATTTAAAAAAACAATGCGATTTTTTTAAAATTAATGTTAATATTGTTATGAGATTTTTTCTTCTAAATATAATATTTATTTTCATTAAAAGAAAACATTGTGATCCATTCAATTAGATTGATAGTAATAATATTTGGAGGATGACGTCATAATGTACATAATCTATAATATTAGAGTCTTGATTCGCGAGAGTCATCTTAAAAATTTACAATGCTACATTTTCATATTCATTTAAGGGGCTGCATTAAGTTTTTCTAGCCAAAATGAAAATTATATTGATAAAAAAAATTAAGAGATCACATCATATAAAATTAAAATAAACATGTTACTAAAAATTTTAATTTTTTTTCCAATTTTATTTTATTAGACAAAATTTATTCTAACACTGACTTCAAGTTCTTTTTAAGTCAAGTTAAATTCACCCAACTTAATTTTTCTAATAAAAATCTAAATCTAATAAACAAATAACTTTTTCTTATCTATCTATACACAAACATGATAAATCCATGAAAGTAGTTATATTATCAGCATCTTAAAAGTAATATAGACATTAAGAGAAAACAATTTCAATTAATATAAATGGAGAGTTCTTTTTATAAATATCAATTTGATAAATCTTCATAAACTTTGACCCAAAAATAACGTTAATTAAAATTAAATAAAAAATTATTTATATTAATATTTGTAAACTACTAATAATAAATTGTTTTTTAAATACTTCTATTATATTTACTTATAATTAAAAAATTCAATTTAAATAAAAAATTTCACTAAATTTAAATTGTCATGTATAACAATTTAACTTTAAAGTATTTAATTGTTATAAAGATTTTAAGATTTTCTACCAACATATAATGTTAGAGAGAAAACAATTATAATTAAACTTATTTAAAATATAATTAAGTAAAAAACGTAAAATTACGAACTTCTTAAAGTTTATTGAAATTTCTTAATATTAAAATAAAACTGGGTATATTTCTTAAAAATGTTTTTAGGATGCGAAGACTAAAAATATTATTGCAAAGAATATAGGAAATTATTTAAAAGGTTTGGTAAAAAAATTCTATTGGAGAAGTCCTTGAAAAAAATTAATTGAAACTATCAAAATCTTTATTAAAAATAAATAAATATCTAATTGTTTTTATCAAAATTATAAAATAATTATCAAAATATCAACATCTAAAAATTGTAAAACAAAAAATCTTAATTTAGTAGCATTGATTTTCTTAGTCTTAAAAAGAATCATCCTAATTCAACATTGCCAGACTTATTTATGTAATTTAAAAACCTTGATTGATTACCATGCAACTTTGTTTTTTTTTGAAGAAAATCTTTCGAAATCCTAATCCAAATTTATGTTTTATGAAAAGATTGTCATTAGATTATAATATCAATGGAATAATTTCATATTAAATTATATTTTGTAAACATTGATTTTATATTTAGTTATATGACTCAAAAATTAATTTATATTAAATTATAAAACAAAAACGAAGTGAATACATCCTATCATATAGACCCATTTCAAACTTTCCAGTGAGCAAGAACAGACAAACCACAAGCGCAGGAATGAGCAGTACACCCTACAAAACATTACTTACCACAAAAATTTGCATTGCGCTTCTGTCTGAACCTTCTGCACAGGAAAAACAACCATTAGAATAAAGCAAGAAATGCTGTAGAATTTTACCACCAACTTCGATCAAACTGTGATGAAATTGTGCAGCTGAATATATTTTTTTTCTCTCTGCAAGAAATCCCATTCTGCAGCTGAATATTTTTTTCTCTCTGGTGTCTGGTGTCTGGTGTATGATGGACGTGTTTTAGGTGGTGTCCTAGTGAAACCTGGAAATGTACCTGTTTAGCATGTTAATCACCACTCATTTCAATGTGCTTTTGATCAATGGGGAGAAAAAAGTTGTCCGAAGATGATACTTATACCACAGTAAAAGTAAGGATACGAGAAATGGAGAAATGGAGGAAACCTGCTGCAGAAGATTTGCAGAGCGACAAGGTAGGGCTTTTCAGTCCTCTTTATTTTGCATCTTGTTGTACATGTGTTCATCGTGTGAATCACCAAAAGGTGATGCGTCACGGACCTGGGATCTCCTTCAGCTTTTCTTGGCCGATTTAAATAAAGGCCTGCAAAAGTATTTCAAAGTAAATACAAACCGAAAATCAAAGGACATGTTTATTGGACCAATAGTCAGAAAAGGAAACTCTCGTGATCAGAAAGTGTAGCAACTCGCAATAGCTTATGGGGAAAAACAAAAATGGAAACTATAAATCTCCAAATTTATATTTAACAATTTTGCAGAGGTCTATTGAATATTAAAAACACAACACGAATTTAGAAAAGGAAATTGCATTTGGTAGGCATTGACCTCAGTAAGCTATTTGGGATAACTTAAGAAAACAAGTTTCAACTTGAATGAAAACGGTTTAACCTTACTTCCTCGACCACTATAGAAACCACTGCCTAATAGTGCTAATTTTATACTAACGAATGAATACTATATCTTAATATAATTAATCCTTCATCCCTCTATTTAATTAAGAAATTGGAAAGAAAATTCTGGTCCAAAATTCAAGGAAGTGGACTAACCTGCGTAAATGACTAAGGAATCCCATCTTATGCATCCTCTTCAACAAGGACACGAGTGATTCACAAAAACTGCAACTCCTCGTCATTGATAACATACACAATGTATACATTTGGATTTATTTTCTGCCTCTTTCTAAAGTAGATTTTGAAGAGAGAAAAAAAAAATCATTTCCCCACAAATAAGGTGAAATAAACATGCACATAAGAACACTTACCTTCTATGACAGAAACCTCAGAACTTTCCTGTGTGAAACCACAGTCCTTATGTCTAAGATCTTGTGGTCAAAAGGAGACATTGATCGAGTCCAATAACCCTTTGCAACCTTCTCCCACTGGCTATGCGGGCACATCCCAGCTACAAGAGAGACATTCCTGAACAGGACATATAGAAATGTCTTCAATCAATGACACTAATTACTTTTCCAATTCAACTTCAATAGAGGACAAGTAGTTATAAAGCAAAGAGATAGTCCTTGCATAACCAAATGCACAATGCATAAAATGAATGATTGTCATCATCTTCACTCGGTAATACAATAACTACATTCAATCCCACAAATGAAATAAGTATTCGTCAACTAAGTACACGATAAAATGATCAAAAATTAGAGACAGAATATTTCAAAACATCTAACTACCAGACATTTGGATAAATCATAAGGACCAGATTACAGTATATAACATCAAATCAGCAATATACAAACAACAATACTATCAACCACTGCACTCAAGAACCAATTCATACAGAATATTGGTATCGATTTTTATGTTGGGAGAAAATAATTTTTCATTTCATCCACTACAGTTTGTGGACATTATTGTAACCTCCAGAGTTCACAGATTATTATGATACAAGAAAGCTTAACCATGAAAAATAATTATGTAGAACGTGCTTTACAGCAGTGTTGGAAAGGGAAACATAGAATGGACATTTTTTGCCTGTAGCAGTTCCAAAGACGACTTCAACAATTTAATCAAATTTAGGGATCTTACAGCCAAAACATGTCGAAATGAAGACAAAAAAGAAAAAAGAAAAAAAGTGCAACCAAACTCTCCCGAAAGAAAAGGAACAACCACATAATTGAAGGCATAAAATGAAATTAATGAAGGAGAAAAAAGATAAATGCTTACATAAGGAATCGTTCATCTGCGAATACCATAACTGCAGAAACCCAAATACAGAGCAAGCTAAAATTCCAAACAGAATGCTGAATGTGAGAAACCGCCATTGCCATGTCCAGCTTGAACCGTCTACGTACGATCTGCGTATTATAGCTTTTCTGTGTAAATATTGCAATGTTAAACTATTCACGCAAAAAAAAATAAAAAAATAAAACTAGCACTAACACTTACGATTTTCAACTGAATCATTGTAAAAAAGAAAAAGTTACAAGCTCATTTCAATATCTTAATAATAAAAGTTATTTGGATATATTATGAAATAATCTGCTTTTTTAAAAATATTTAATTTTATTATAATAAACGAACATAAATTAATTAGTTTCTATTTTTTAATTTCTAAAAATTAATCCATAGACTACTTAATATTATTTAATTAAAGAAATAAATATAAATGAGAAGATAAAGGTAAAAGTATTGTCACTTTTACAATATTAGTATTATTAGTTAATTACAAATCTTTTCATACACACAAAGAAAAAACATTTCTTCTTTAACATAATCATTCTTATACAAATTTAAAAAATTCCACAGGTTATATTGAATTTATCGAGATATATAGAAGTTAATGTTGAATATTTTGTTATAAAATTAGTCTTTCCTTCTAAAATATTTACTTAATGATTCTGAAGAAATATAAATTATTTTTTAGTTCGTAATTTCTAAAATAATAATCCTTATATTATTTAACAATATTTAACTAAAGTAAGGAAAACTGATTTGAGAAGATAAAATAAAGACAAGAATATAGTTTCTTGCAGTATTTTCTATAAAAAAAAAATCGCTTCATAATCATCTTTGAGAAACCCCTTTTGTTTAATTTTTTATAACAATATATTATTTTGAATATTTTATCATGAGATTATTTTTTTTATCAAGGAACATTGACGAAATTTTCTTAATCCTCAATTGGAGAGTAGTTCCGATATATTCAATAATCCTTGTACATAATGTTCAAAAAATATTATCCATTATATATATATATATATATATATATATATATATATATATATAAATAAATAATTTTAATGGTAAAAAACCTTAATGCAACAGTCAAATTTGAAAGCAAATTAGCTAATAAAAATTCTGTGTTCTACTTTATCCGATGACAAGTTATCACCTTTTTTTTTTCAACTCCTCCTTCCTCTTTTGTTCTTGTATTGGGCCACATTCATAAGTGGTTTCTCAACATTTTTCTACAAATCATCTAAATAATTCATGCTCTTTTGTTTTCACTTATATAAAAAGTGACATGTCCATGCTCATTCATGTTATTCACCAGTGACCATTTTTCCTCTACTTTTTTGGCATCTTAGTCGTTGTTTTCAACATATCATTCATGCGGTATACTTTAGTTCCTAGATCATAAGATGGGTCTCTTTTCCACTACAATTCTCTGATAAAATAAAATATTTTTTGTGAGAAAAAAAAAATCACAAATTATATGATATATGATTGCTTAAATGAAGTATGGAATGTATATATAGGCATGTATAAAATTAAAAAAAAAGGACACGTATGAATACAATTTTAAAAAACAAGTATGAAAAGACAAAATAATGAGAATAACTGCATAAGAATATTATACAGTAACCCTTCTTCCTTTTTTCAAAAGTTACGAAAAAAAGTCGCGAATTAAACGAAGGAATAAGGGCCACCCAGAAAATGCTGGAATGGTCTCTATCATGAAAAGGACAAAAGAGTAAGCAATTACAAAGATAATATACACCATAAAGATAAAATGAAAATAGTTCAAATTTTGTTTACTAATTACAACCTTATAGAACATGCATTTAAATTTTAAAAAAGAAAAATAACTTTAAATTATTTAATTGAAAAAGTTAAGAGAAAAAGTCTCTAAGTTAAATGATATACTTTTTACTATATTGACATTTGGAATAGAAGAGATTTGAATAGAAGTTTAATCAATATTTACAATTTATTAGTTAAAGTTAACATTTTACATAAATTCAATAAAAAATATATAATTTTAGACACATGTTAAGATAAAAATTTAATTAAAAAGTTAGATATATTTTTTGTCTTCAAATTATTTTTAAAACTTGAAAGAGTTAGACATTGGAAACTATTACAACAATTATATGATGGATAATAATATAATATAATATAACACCTAATAGTTCTGAAAGAGTGTTTTTTACATTAATTCTATAATGTGTAATAACAAAATAGATATATAATTTAATTTAAAGATTAAAATACAATTTGAAAACTAAAAGCTTACTTAACTCTTGATTAAATCATTTTTCTTTTATCTTTTCTTTGAACACATCACTGTTCGAAAAGAAAAATATAGAAAAAATGAAAAATTTAAGCATTTAATAGAATTATTTTTTAGTAAAATTTGAATTAAAAAAATGTTGAAGAAAATAGTGTAATTAAATATAAGATGTGACACAATTATCTTATCCATAGCCCATCTGTCATCCAACAGAAGGAATCTTGCGGCCCACATGAACAGAAAAAGTGGCCCATGCTGGCTACCATTTCCTCTATATAACTCTCCATTGCTCCACCCTCTAAGTTCTACTACAAAGGGTTACCTTAGTTAATCATCACCCACCATGAAACCTCACGTTTCTGGTGAAACTTCTCTGGCCAAGGACTCCGCCAGATCCGTCGTCGGAGAGAAGCTCCACCAGCTTTCTAAGGCCATCTCCACCGATGCCTCCAATCGGAGTAGGCTTCTCAAGTGCAATCAAAGGTTCACCCTTCAACCAGAAGACCCCATAAGAACCCTAATGTTCTTGGCCTCTTGGAGTCACACATAGACTTTCCACAAAATTTAATAACAAATATATATATCACTGTGCCAAAATTCATTCATCTTTTACATAACTCAATATATATATACATGCAGGGAGTGGCATAAAAGTCTTACAAGTTTTCTTGGCATGATATATATATATACACAACAGATATATATATATATATATATATATAT
>Ga0214543_1007176_pt1 | contig 19314 bp, 14 predicted proteins | sample CNSS2metaG_FD_160094 | JGI IMG/M metagenome (GOLD analysis project Ga0214543, IMG submission 160094) | Root nodule microbial communities from cowpea collected in UCLA plant growth center, Los Angeles, California, USA - CNSS2 | ecosystem: Host-associated > Plants > Roots > Nodule | place: USA...
GTAAAAAGCCCATGATTGACTTGATCATCTTGTGAGAGGCCCATGTGAATCTTTCTCATCATGCTTCTAGTGATTGGGCCTTGATGTGGGCTTGGGCTTGTTGATGCACTTGAGCTTGGGCTTGTTGAGGTCACATAAGTTCTTCTCCAAAATCTCCAGCTGATTTTCACTTTCTGATTCACGGAGTATTTATACTCCACGAAGGTCTCGCTCAAGCTACCTGAGTCTCGCTTGAGCGAGACAACATTCTTCATGCTAAAGAAAGCCTCTCGCTTGGGTGAGATGTGCTGAAGCCAATATCTCGCTTAGGCGAGCAAGAGTACTTCGAGCTGAAGAAAGGATCTCGCTTAAGCGAGATTAGCAGCATCTGATCTTGCTTGGGCGAGAATGGCGGCAAGAGAGGGTCTCCACTGCACGAGCGCTCACTTAAGCGAGGTCCTGCGTCGCTTAGGCGAGAATGGCAGCAGTGGCTTTAGCTTAGGTCAGCATGCTTTGGTTTGAGCGACCTTGCAGAGTTTCTTTTCTGTTTCTTCATTTCTCCTTTCACTCTTCTTCTGTTCTTTCCTCCTTCGATTATAATTTACCTGAAAATTACACAAAATAGGGATCAAGTGATTTCTTTTCAACAAAAACTTGGAAGCTCATTCTTTTCTAGATTTAGGGAGAATCAATCATGATATAAACACAAATTAAGAACATATGTGCCCTCATTTCATATGAAAATTACTTATTTTTGGCACTTATCACCCATTCTCCCCCAGCAAGGGCCAAGTAAAATTCTTAATAGTAGCCGTCGATTACTTCACCAAGTGGATAGAAGCCAAACCACTAACCACTATCACAACCCAGCAAGTCCAGCAATTTGTCTGGAAAGATATCATATGCCGATATGGTGTTCCACATACCATCATTACTGACAATGGTTGACAATTTATAATAAGGAACTAGCCAAATTCTACACTAGCCTGGGCATCAAACACATATCCAGTTCTGTGGAACACCCACAAACCAATGGGCAGGCAGAGGCAGCTAACAAGGTTATCCTAGTGGAACTACGCAAGCGGTTGGACATCGCCAAAGGCCGATGGCCTAAAGAACTAGTAGAAGTGCTATGGGCTTACAAGTGCACCCCTCAGTCAACAACAAACGAGTCCCCATTCAGCCTAGTATACGGCGCAGACGCCATGATACCCGTAGAAATTGGCGAACCATCTCTGCGCCGAGAAACTATATGACCCAACCCATAATCATCAAAACATGACCACTCACCTCGACCTCCTACCCGAGCTTAGAGAAAAAACTCAGATACACAACTTAGCCGCCAAACAAAGAGCTGCCAGGAGATATAACGCCAACCTATGCCCAAGATCATTCATAAAAGGAGACTTAGTTTGGAGAATGGCCAGCAGTGCAAGAAAGAAGGATGGCAAGTTCTCCGCCAATTGGAACGGCCCATACCGAATACGAGAAGATGCTGGAGGAGGGGCATATAGGCTGGAGCAGTTATCTAGGGAAGAAATACCCAATACATGGAATGTGTCCCATATCAAGTTCTACATTAGTTAAAAACATGTATTGTATCATACCAAACACTTGTAACCCTGGGTGTACTCTTTTTCCTCACCTGGTCTTTTTTCCCTAAGTAGGGTTTTGACCGGGGAGGTTTTAACGAGGCACCCCACATTCAATGAATAATACGAAGGGTTCCCAACTTTACGACCATTCTCTACTTAACTTTATGTTAATTCGTTTAAGTTCCCCACCCTTACCACAAGTAAGCAGCCTGAGTCGAACACCCTTAACTTTATGTTAATTCGTTTAAGTTCTCCACCCTTACCACAAGTAAGTAGCCTGGGTCGAACAACATCCTTCTTCCCATCCCCTTCAGGGCTAGATTTCGCCTCATCTATAAGTACCCCATCAACAACATCCTTATTTACATCAAACCTAGTGTCATTAACATCAACATTTCCATAAAAAAAGGTCGCCTGCCGCACACCCTTATGAAAACCATTAATATGTTCTTGTATTATGCAGCTCTTCAGGTCATCCAGCTCCCCCTCCAGCCCGTCATGTTTTTCTTTGATATCGTCGTAGTCGGCCTCGAGATCTGCAATTCGGCCCTTCAACTTCTCTTCAGAGTCAAGGCAATGCACTCTACACGTAGCAAGCCTCTTCTTCTCCGCTTCCCATTCCTCCCTCTCCTTCTTCCAAGCCTCTTTCTCCTTAGCATGCTTGTCCACCTTCTCCTGCAACTCTTCCACCTTTGTCCGGGTTCCTTCCTTCAATTCCCTATAATATAAGGATTTGATATGCTGACTCAGTATCAAGGTCTTACTGCTAAACTCGACCATAGCCTTCACCAAGGCATTCGACTCCATATTGTCAATGGAATCTATTAGCAACTCTGACATGTTAATCTCAATGTCCTTCTGAATAGTAGTCTCTGGAAGCTCAATCAGCCCAGCTTCCGGCCTCTTCACCCCGCTTGACGAACCTGCTCCCATCAAAATAGCTCGCACCTTCTTCACTTCCTTTCCCTTGCCAGGCCTGGCCGGTAACTCCGCTTTCCTTTTGGTACCACCATGCACATGGACATCTACCAACGAATCCTGCAGGTTGGGAACCTTAGTGTTTCCCGCAACTCTAACCTTTACCGCTTTCTCCTTGCGCAATGTTTGAAAAAGTGTCAAGTTCTTCTTGCCCATTTGCGCCATATGCCCTGAAGTACACAACACACAAATCGTCAAAATACTCGAACATATAACAATGCTCAAAGTTACAAAAAGATACCTCAATATCTATAATCGGGTGAACCGAATTATACACCCTAACTAAGCCCTTAGTGGGCATCTTATCGCTAAACTGCATCAAGGTATCCACCACCTCCTTCTCCGCCACTGACAAATCTTCCCTTGATATCACCTTATATCTCCAAGGATTGTCGGTCCAGAAAAACGGAAATTTAGTGTTACCGTCAGCTGTGTAGAAGTGCGACCGACCAGCCGGTTTCACCACCACCTTGAAGAATCCATCTTTAAAATGCTTGAACGATTAAGTGAAAGCGTCTAGTCTGTTGAGACCAAGCCGACTTATTAACGACAACCACGTTGTCGGACTTATCAACCTCGTAACAAAAAAGTACAAGAATACTCGAGGAGACGGTTCCAAGTACAACGCCATACACAGTAGTCGGAAAGCTTGTAAGTATGCCCAACTGTTTGGGTGAAGCTGAGTAGGGGCGACGTTCAACAATCGAAGCACTCCGATGGTGAACTCATCAAACGACAGCTGGATGTGTACTGAGAGAAATGACACATATACATATAAAAAAATTCTCCGGCTGATCCTTCTCAGCCGTGGCAGACACATTCGACAGCGGTCACCCGCTCCGGAACAACTATGTCCCTTTGAGCACCCTTCTCAAAAATTGGTGTGCAGTTTAACCATGACTTTAGCAAATGTGACCATCGAAACAACGATTGCTGTGTCCGCACGTCCGCCGCCATCCATTCGTACCCAGTCTTCGCCGGCCAACTACTCTCTGCCAACTCCTTGGGTGGGTCTTCCCTGACTTCAACCACCCTCTCTATTGGAATCCTCCCTATATTACCCATCTCTTTCCTATCACTAGTATCGTCTCGACTACTTCCATTATCTCTGGACCGCTCACTACCCGAACCTGACAACAAAGCCCTATCACTACTACTAGACATACCTGATTCTTTTAAAGATGACAGAGGAGGAAAGGAAGATATCGGACAGCTCTAAAACGCACGCGAACATATTTTTTGCAAATGAGACAAAGTGGATGCACTGCCAACATTATCTTCATTTATAAATACGAATCTCAAACGTCATAACTTTTTCCCGCCAAAAACCACAACTTATTTCAATCATCATAAAGTATCAAAATGACGGCGCCAAACCTCCCTAAATCAGACTTTTGACACCCCTTCACCTGCCACAAACCCCTTCGCCTACCCGAAACTCCTTCATATCTTTTAGCCTTAACACTATTCATCACATTTAAAGGCTGGGGGACTGGTGTATCACACCTAGCCAGTCATGACTAGCACATCAGCACATATCATCCTTCACCTACATACTTATATCGGCAAAGGCTGAGGGACTAGTGTACCATACCTAGCCAACTTAACCAAATAAGTAACAACAAACAATGACCACATATTGATAAGTATGAAAAATACTTATTATTCTTATTTTATTGGACCTCTTAATTGTACTTAATCATATGTTTTGTGGAAGTTTTGAGTTGTTTTTAGGTTCTTTTAGGTTAGATATATTTTGTGTTATCTTTGAGATTATTGTATAGGAAAGTGAAGGATTGGAGAAGAAGTGAGGTTATTCTGTCAGGATCCAGTCGCCCAGTGAAATGGACCAGTCGCCCAGCGAGTGTGCTCTTTCGCCCAACGAGTAATCACCGGTCGCCAAATGAGTAAGTCATCTCGCCCAGCGAGTAGACGGTTTTCTGAAGTGGTTATAGTTTCGAAAAGTTACACGAAACTGGGTGCTGGAGTGTGGGAACGTGACAAAACCAGAAAAGAGACGAAAAAGCGCCATTCTAGGGTAAGGAGACTTCACAACAATTCATCCATTCCATCAAATTCATCCATCCTTTGTTCTAGATGCTTAGGAGTGACTAAACTCCTCCTTCATTGGGGTTGGATGTAATGAACCTATACTCTTTGTAATTTTCCTATGCAATGTAATCTCTTTCGTTGTTCATATGTTTTATCTCAATTATAAATGTGCTTGATGGAAATCTTTGCTATTTGGTTGTATCTAATTATTGGAAAATGAATTGGAACTTAACCTTGGATAGAACAACCATGAGATTGGGTTCTAGGAATATACGTAATCTCTAGGTCATTCTATACATCAAATTTTAATGCAAGTCATGTGTTAAAATAGTTAAGGAATTAATATTTTGACATATTTGACTTAGAACTTACTTCTAAGGAATTAGGGGTTAGTAAGCTTATGATGAGGATGTTTGAGCACGATAAAGAAATTGTATAGGAAATATTGTGTTAGTATGGTTCATGAAATCCAACCTTGATGAAGTGTTTCTTAAATCCTTTTATAACTTTAGTGTTTATTAATTTTGCACGTTGTTCTTAAATTAAACCAATCTTTTACGTTGACATTATTGCTAAAATTAGTAAATAATCACATTTAGACAAACGAACACAAATCCCTTGGGAAAACGATACTTGGACTTCCATTTTTACTACTTGTAACGAATTGGTACACTTGCCGAAGAGTTAACAAGTTTTTGGCGCCGTTGTCGGGGATTTGATTGTTTTGATTTGTTTGATTGTGTTATTTACTAGTTTAGGCTTATACATCATTTGTACATTCATCTTTGTTTATAATTTGTATATATTTAGTTTGTATATACTTATTTGTCTTTTCTAGTGTTGTTGTTTTGTATGAGAAGCAGTATTCGAGCTGATAATCTACTATTTGATCCTGAAATTGAAAGAACAACTCGTAGGAACAACAGTAGAAGACGAAGAAGAGGGCAAATTCAGAAGGCTAAAGAAGAGATAGAGGCAGCATCTACTTCAGAAAAAGTTATCTTCTCCTCAACTGATCAAGAGGAGGAAGAAATGGCTGGTGAAGGACATGGTGACAGGCATGTTCGACGTACTCTGGAGGATTATGCTTCATTCTTCACCCCTCTTAATTTCAGCAGCATCGCACAACCTGTGGTGAATGCTGCCAACATGGAGATGAAGCCAGCTTTGATTCATTTAGTCCAGAGTAACCAGTTTCATGGCCATTCACATGAGAATCCATACACCCATTTGGCTACTTTCTTGGAGATCTGTAACACAGTGAAGATTCACCAAGTGCTAGATGAGGCCATCATATTGAGTCTTTTTCCTTTCTCTTTGGCTGGGAATGCTAAGGTTTGGTTGAACTCCTTTCCTGAGAATAGTTTGACTGACTGGGAGGATGTTGTAGCCAAATTCTTCAACAAGTACTTTCCACAGTCAAAGGTCAATAAAGGGAAGCAAGAAATCTCATCCTTTCAACAAGAAGATTCTGAGTCATTGAGCCAAACATGGGATAGGTTCAAAGGCTTGTTACGAAAAACCCCTACTCATGGTTTTGACATGCCTACGCAACTTACTCTATTCCTTGGAGGATTGCAATCTCATACTAAATTGATATTGGATGCCTCAGCTGAAGGCAATATCAAGTGGAAGACACCTGAGGAAGCCCATGAAATGATTGAGAATATGGCATCTAATGATAATGAAATGCAGAATGAAAGGGCCACTTCACAGAAGAAAGGAGGTATGTTAGAGCTTCAGTCTCAGGATGCAATATTGGCTCAGAACAAAATAATGACTCAACAGCTTGAATCAGTAATGAAGAAGCTTTCTCAATTGCCTAAGGAACTTCAAAATGTCTCTCAGGCTCAACACCAACAAGTTGTGCAAGGATGTGAGTTGTGTGGTGGAGATCATCCAAATGGGCAGTGTGTCATGAAGACCAATTCTCAGGAAGAGGTTAACTACATGGGAAACCAAGGTCGTCAGGGTAATTATGGTAACTACAACCAAGGTTGGAAGCCTCACCCAAGCATGGGCCAGCCTGGACCTTCTAACAGACCTCCACCTCAATCCCAACCATCTTTGAATGATAGGACCACTAAACTTGAGGAAGCAATGCAACAGTTTGTGCAAGTGTCTATTTCCAATCGCCCAGCGAATTATTGAAACAATTTTGCTCTGGAACAGTAGTTGGGTGACCGCAACTCGCCCAGTGACCAAGCTTCGAGAAAAAAAAAATAAAAAATAAAAAATAATAAAAAATAATAATAAATTTGAATTTAAAAATTGGAGGGAACTGTGACGCTCGCCCAGCGAGCCACGTCAATCGCCCAGCAACTGCGACAGACTTTAATGCTGTCAGGAGGTCGTTGGGTCAAATTTGACTTTTCTAAAAACGAGGCTGATCGCCCAGCGAGTAGTGTCACTCGTCCAGCGAGTGCGTCTCGCTGGCCCTAAAAATCATATTTCCCCTCTTTTTCTTTCTCTTTCTCTTTCAAAGAAAACCCTAGCCGTTTTCTCTTCTCTCTTGGGTGTGGGTCGCGCAGCTAATTTGTGCTTCCTCCTAGCCATTCCATCTTCTTCTTGCACTCATCTTCATCAAGGTAAGTATTTCTCATCTTCTTCTTCCTTTTTTTTCAATAATTTAGGGTTTTACTTAGGGTTTTCTTTAGGATTTTTCATTGTTGATTTTGAATCTATGGAAGTTTATGTAACTTAGTGTTGTTCGAGTATTGCATATAGAGTATTGTGTGTGAGTAGTGTGTTTGCAATTTTAATTGAGTTGCGTTCGCCTAGCGAGCTTGCTCGCGTTCGTTCTGCGACACTGTTCATCTGCTGCAGGTTTCATCACTCACCCAACGAGTTGCTCGCCTAGCGAGTCTGTTACAACAGCTTCTGTTGTTGCTGCTCGCCCAGCGAGTGATCCTCTGCAGCGTTGTTTTCTTTTGTTATGTTTTGAATGTTGACATATGTGCTTGGTGAGAATGCTAGGAAGCTATCATTGCTATGAAGTTAATTTTTGCATGATTCTTTGAATGCAATCACACACACTTGGTTAGGAATGAAAAAGGCAATTGTTTGTTGTTATGTAATGAAGCTACTTGGCCAAATAGCTAACCTTTGTGCATAATGTGAAACCATTTTTGAACCCTTTTTGAGCCTTGATGTATTGTTTCTCTACCCTAAGCCTTGTAAAATTTTATCTTACCTTACACCATGGAAGAAGAGAACAAGTTTTATGTTGTGAACATGGTTATGAGTGGAGATTAAGTTTGGGGGAAAGATGTGATTGAGAAAGGAGAAATTGTGATGATTGAAAAAGCTCAACACTCTCAATAAAAAAAAGAAAAAGAAAAAAAAAAGAGAAAAAGAGAAAAAGCAAAGGCAAAGTAATGAAAAGGGTGCATGAAATGAAATTGTGAGGTTGAGCTATGAAAAGATTATGGTGGATTGTATTGTTTGTATATGGGGAGTGAGGATATTCATGAATGTTTATGCATATAATTGTTCTCCTTTTCCAAGGTGATTTGATTCCATGAAAAACCATAATTCTTTGTAGCCAAGCCAAGTTTCAAGCCTAGAAAGACCTTTTGATCTAATTCAACGTGTGTGAAGTGTGTGAATGAGATGATGTGCAAAACTTTGATGGATTGGTTTTATGGTATGCTAGTTGTGAGATTGTGTGGCTAACACATGTGTGAGGAAACACTGACTTTTGTGTGATTTAGTGATTCTCATTATTGATAGTCATATTTAATTCTGGATTGAGGAATTGATTTTCATGGAAGCACCACATCATATCTTGTTGAATTTGAGAAATGCAAGTGAACGTGTGTAAAGGGGATTATGTTATGAGATCATATGTCTTTGGTTCATTTTTAAGTAGAGTGTTTTGTTTATGTGTTTGTACAGTTAGGTTTTCTTAGGACATGAAAAAGTACAAGTTTAGGGGAGTTTGATAAGTATGAAAAATACTTATTATTCTTATTTTATTGGACCTCTTAATTGTACTTAATCATGTGTTTTGTGGGAAGTTTTAGGTTGTTTTTAGGTTCTTTTAGGTTAGATATATTTTGTGTTATCTTTGAGATTATTGTATAGGAAAGTGAAGGATTGGAGAAGAAGTAAGGTTATTCTGTCAGGATCTAGTTGCCCAGCGAAATGGACCAGTCGCCCAGCGAGTGTGCTCTTTCGCCCAGCGAGTAATCACTGGTCGCCCAACGAGTAAGTCATCTCACCCAGCGAGAAGACGGTTTTCTGAAGTGGTTATAGTTTCGAAAAGTTACACGAAACTGGGTGCTGGAGTGTGGGGACGCGACAGAACCAGAAAGGAGACGAAAAAGCGTCATTCTAGGGCAAGGAGACTTCACAACAATTCATCCATTCCATCAAATTCATCCATCCTTTGTTCTAGATGCTTAGGAGTGACTAAACTCCTCCTTATTGGGGTTGAATGTAATGAACCTATACTCTTTGTAATTTTCCTATGCAATGTAATCTCTTTCGTTGTTCATATGTTTTATCTCAATTCTAAATGTGCTTGATGGAAATCTTTGCTATTTGGTTGTATCTAACTATTGGAAAATGAATTGGAACTTAACCTTGGATAAAACAACCATGAGATTGGGTTCTAGGAATAGACGTAATCTCTAGGTCATTTTATACATCAAATTTTAATGCAACTCTTGTGTTAAAATATTAAGAAATTAATATTTTGACATATTTAACTTAGAACTTACTTCTAAGGAATTACGGGTTAGTAAGCTTATGATGAGGATGTTTGAGCACGATAGAGAAATTGTATAAGAAATATTGCGTTAGTATGGTTCATGAAATCCAACCTTGAGGAAGTGTTTCTTAAATCCTTTTAGAACTTTAGTGTTTATTAATTTTGCACGTTGTTCTTAAATTAAACCAATCTTACCAATCTTTTACGTTGACGTTATTGCTAAAATTAGTAAATAATCACACTTAGACAAACGAACACAAATCCTTTGGAAAAATGATACTTGGACTTCTATTTTTACTACTTGTAACGAATCAGTACATTTGTCGAAGAGTTAAGAGAAATGTATCTCAATTTTATTAATTTCTGACTTTTTAACGTATTAACTTTCATACTTTGGACCCAAAGGCACTCCTAGTGTTATTAATAAATTTTATTATAGATTCATTAATACCAAACTTTACTTCGAAGTTAACACAAAAAGCCAACATAATTCATATTTATATCTTTACCAAGTTCTTCAGTTAAGAGATGACCGAAGTGCACATGATTTTTTCAATAATAAATCGTCTATGTGAATTAGGCTAAAAGAATCAACAAATAAATATTGACATTTTTCTCATTTAACCGAAAACCTGGACGATCAAGTTATAAAAATTTCCGCATACAATAATCTTATAACAAATCCAAAAAAAGAAAAAACTTCTACTTTAAATAAATTTCAAATGTTAAATCATTTTTAAACAATTTACTGTACTTTTTCGAGTTTCAACCCTGGTAGAATCGACACTTTTAAAAATGTTACACTTAAAATTTTAATTTAATTACCGTAATTACAATTCGATAAATAATATTTTTATATTATTGACTAGAGGAGATGCTGTAAAATACATGTTACAAGTTTCACCTCGCAAAAGTCTTATATTACACTTCATTTATTTTTCTTTTTGTTCAGAGTGGGACTCTTTCCAAAATAAATTAACGTCGACTCCACGAATGGTTGATGAAAAAAATAACTCGTGCAAAACAACTGCATGACCTGATACATTTTTGTCATTCAAAGAATGTAAATATCAGTTAATCAACGTCACTAAAAAGGTAAGGCATTATATCTAAGAAATTAGAGGATCCACAAAGTGGAAGGAAAGGTAAAACCCAATCTTCAAATTTTCAAGCGACCTCAAGAATCATCATAACTAAGTAAATTTTCCGCAATGAGCCTGTCGCCAAGGGTTTTATCTATTCGGAAAATGACATCATTTCATCGTCGCAAGAACGAGAGATAACATACAAAGAACTAAAGTTACTTTTCAATTCATATAAAATATATGGTCGACAGTGTCGCCATGTGTATAACATTATGAATATGGAGCCGAAAGTCAAGCATATTCTATTTCTAACTAAAGATAAGTCTGAGACACACCTGATAGGTCGAAAAGAACCTAACGGAAATAGATGGATACTTGGGGGATGTCAATGTCATTGTCTTCATCATCCTCACAGGCAACCACAACATCCAAGTGACGCCGGTATGAAGGTATGTCCACCTTGGCCACCTCCCTAGCCAAATCCACCATCTTTCTGTCCATTCGCTCTTTGTGCTTAGGGAACATGCTGTTATAGAGCAGACAACTTCCGCATGAAATACTATAAGCATTCAAACCTTTTGCCTTCAGCCAATCAAGAAGCTCCCTTAGAGTAGGATTGTCTTTTACGATCCATCTGTCCCAAACTGTCCAACTCATATCTTGATGCTTGATGACCTTGGGTGGAACTGGCTCTGCAATGGAAAACAGAGGAAGTGCTAAGTTGGCAAACGTGTTCCGGTAGTCCTCCACTTTGTGCCCTCCATCCAAAGCTTTGTACAGCTCCAGGCATACAAGCCCCGTGGCCATGGCAGTTGATGTTGCAATTGCTGGAATGATCCGACCCGCAATGAACTTGGCCTTCAGCTTGTCAACTTCAGGAATGCTGTAGTTCCGTGCCCTCATGTTAGCAAGTCCAGCTATCAGGTCCATATGGTAGTTTGTATCATCATCCTGTAATTTTCCAACACAAAGGTCATCTTTAACTTTGGATGAAAGTAAATTATAATAAATAAATGAAATGCAGGTGAAAGACTTCGCCGACTCCTATTCCCCAGCAAATATAAACAAAAACCCCAATTCAAAGCTACCAAATTCAATGTAACAACAGAGAAGGCTTTATCATCCATCATCCCTGAAAATTCAGAAAGAGCAAAAACTCAATGAAAGAAAAACAGACCTTCTCAAATTGAACTGGTTTCATCCTGAAATCTGGTTGAAGCTTTGTCCGGCACACCTCTAACTTGGCGATTAGATCATTAATCACAGCTGCATCATCTATAGAAGCAGAAGAGAGACTGGTGGCCTTCTCATCTGTCACTATTTTTGCGTCTTTCTTGGGCTTAAAGTCAGGTACAATCACAGAATCAACTGCTTCAGCCAACTTCTTAGGATTCTTACCCCAATCAGGGATTGGAATACCAAATGTTTCTGCACGTAATATAGCACCTGCCATCAAAAACTGTAGATGAGCCGGATCAGATGATGAGAACTCCAGTGGACGAGGGAATCGTTTTGGTGCAGACCAGAAAGGAGCTCCAGTACTAGTTGCAGCATCTTCAGGAAAAGTATAAATCAATTGCTTTACCCGGTTAGCAAAATAATCTTCAAACCTGTGAGTGAAAAACCATGTATGAGTGTAGTTCACACAAAAAAATCTAATAAGCTCTGACTATATCACAAGAGAACGCAAGCATATATTATCAAACAAACATACTTTAGCCTAGCCCATGAAATACAATCTTCAAAAGTCAGACATTTGTCCTCATCCAAACACTCAAGAACACGCTCCAAGTTATCCCTAGCTTGAGCATCACCAGCATTCCTCATTGCATTAGTATATTCGCTTGGATTAGATAAATATGCATTTACTTCAGCTGGAGTTTTCTCAAGCAAACCCTCAAACTCTGACCGAGCCCAAGTCAAGCAGTGGTCAATGTTGTGTGGAAAGGAGTGAACAGTACACATAGGTGCCTGTTTCTCAGGTGGATCTCTTGATGCACCATAATTTTCTGTTAGGTGGGGAATAACCATTTGGGTATTGCATTTGGCTCCAAGTGTTCCAGATTCAAGAAGTGGCTTCTGGAAATACAAGCACCTCTGATCAACATATAGTCTTGCATTTACATTGTCTAATGCATTAATCACAACACTCAAATTTTCCCAGAAGGTGTCATGAAACACATTTTCAGTTTCAGGGCCAACACGGTTTTGCAGAGCTTCAATATTCAGACGAGGATTTATAGAAGCAGCAGCTGAAGAAGCAACTGTCGACTTCGCTTGGCCAATATTCCAATCACGAAAGAGGAACTGTCTACTCAGGTTGCTTTTTTCTATGACATCATCATCTGTAATTGTCAGTTTTCCCTGGCCACAAGAAACTCCCATTAGAGCAAGGTTTTTCAAAAATTCACATCCCAATGCACCAGATCCAACAACAAAAACTTCAGCATCTTCTAATTTCTTCTGCAACTTTTGTCCAAAAACTGAAATCTGAGCATCATAACGACTATTCAATGGTTTTAAATCATTAGGATCCAGTGGTTCTGTAGGAAGTGATTCCACCGAGTCAAAGTAGAAAAACTGCAAAGATCAGACAGGGAACTAAAGTTAAAACTGCAAAATGGACAGGCATTATAAGCTCAAAAAAAATAAAGCGCCCAATAAGTAGGAAAACAAAAAAGTGAAGATAGACTAGATATAGTTGCCTGACACAAATTATGTCTATTATTCTATACATCCTAAGCAAACAAAAGAAGTCAATATATTTTAGAACTATTGTATTGGAATCCTGATCTACACATCATTAGAATATAAACTATTTAAACTAATCCATACATAAAATCATTTGCTTAAAGTTTGGTATATACACATTTGAGTGAACCAGAGCACAAAGCTTTTCAGAGATTTCAGTAACACACCTATGGTAATGCGACAAGTTAAGGCTAACTTTCAGTTCAAAGTAGTATTTGGGGGGTTATGCAGAGAGGTGGTATAATGTCATACTTGAATGCTAGAAGAATCACATATACTAATAAACAAAGGGAAAATTACACTCATCCCTCAGGTTTAATGAAATTATGCCCCATACAGCCCTCCCCCTTTTGACACTATTTTTACCTCCCTGATATATATATATCTCACATATATATATATATATATATATATATATATATATATATATATATATATATATATATAAAACAGCATAAGAAAAGGGGGAGATCGTTGATAACAAAGAATATCGTGTTATTTTGTTATATAATATATAATAAAAAGGGAGGGGTATCAACTGAAATTTTGTTCAACCTCAATGGGTTCAAGTTGTCTTAAAAGAAAAGAACATGGTCCAAAAATAAAAATTTTAGTCAAATCAAATTTCATTTGTATGAATCAAATTCAACAAAGTGTAGAAAGTTCAGAGGAACAAAACATCAACTGAAGCAGCAAACTGAATGCGCAAAACCAAATGGTTGACTAAGTCCAAGAAAAATATTTTAGATAAGACAATATGGTCACACTTCAGCTGCACCACACAACATTTCAAAATACAAGATGATACAATGACTACCAAGAACATTATTACTTACTTGAAAAAGTGGATGAAATTTCCCAGAGCATGCCTTTACAACCTCTTGTCCTACAATTCCACCAAACATAGCTGCCATAGGGTTCAATACCGCCCGAGCACCAGAGGCAAACTGTTGTAGAAGTTTTGGATTCACGTCTTCCAATTTTCTATCACCTAAGCTACCATTAATATCACTGGCAATGGATACAAGTTTCTGTGCATCATCCTCTGAACCAGCAATAGGGTAGCGACCTATCTCGGAGACAAATTTATCCAAAGCCTGGAATGCTAAATGCAGTAGTGGTGGGCGATCAAACTTAGAAAAATCACTCAGAAGAAAATCACCTGGATCATTGAGTGCTTCCCTCAGTGGTTTAAAGTTCAAAACCTTTGGTTGCTTGACCTGTGTGACAATACCACCTTTTTCATATCTACCATAATTTGTGGTGTCTTCTTCAAGAGTGAATGAATACGCTCTAGCATTTTTTATCCTTCTTGGCTTTCCATCATTCAACTCTTTCATACCATGAACTTCAGAGAATGTAACCAGATCTCCATCCTGAAACTCTAGCCTCTCATCATCAACACAGGAAACTAGAGCTGGGTTGTCATTGCTGATGGATGCAATTATACCAGTATGAGGATCCTCTCCATCAACATCAAAAACAGTGAACTCGGGCCCAAAATCACAAAACAGAGAACCAAAAAGGCCCCTAACTTCAGTTTTAATAAAGGCAATAGGAGGCTTATGACTGTGGCAGTAATCATCGAACTCAATGGCTTTCTCAAGACTGATTTCAGTGAAAACAACAGCCTACAAAATAGTTGAAATAAATAAAACTACATAGATTCATGTTGCAGGTAAGCGGAATAAATTCACATTAAAGTACACCATTAACCAACTTTCACAATCTAAATCACTTCAAAGTCACAAAATTCTCAACATTAAATTTTGCTGATATGGTCAAGAAAATTCAAACATGTTCCTCACAGTTTCATGATCAATATATAATCTAACGTTATTTCACTTCAGATTTTTACAAATAATATTATTTATCAAACATTGCAAAGACCATCGTAGTTAATTGAGTAATTGTCCGTACACAACTAATCAGGTTTAACACATGCAATTAGTTGTCTCATAGCAGGTAGCCACAGTATTTCCAATACTCGTCTTTACCCCAGAAAACACACCATACTACAATCACAATCATCGATAATCACTTAACATGCGAATACCTTTATCAACAAAAACATTTTAATTAACTTCAAATAAAACCGAGAGAAAATAACCAAGTACCTCATTACATTCAGAACTCAGAAGCACAATTAAGTTGTTAACAAATAACTCAGGCATATGTAAAGCAAAACAGAAGCATGGTAGTATTACAGACATAAGAACCATTGACTATGCATTAACAGGAATGCCCCTACTTCATCAATCCAATTTTAAAATGGCACAATATTGTTCAGCCATTGTTAATCACCAGGTTTTGCAAATACTGAGCATCAATGGAGAAGTTTCAAGTACATGGCATTGAACATAAATAAATAACATTACAAGTTGCCCTTCAACATATGCACAAGCAAAATCCTTCTTCCAAGAGTTCTATGGACAATAACACAAGCCACAGCGCACATATAATCACTTCATATGACGCAGATGAACAAATAAGTGCATTTAAGGAAAAAAATGAAGTTCCAAAAACGAAAAAGGAGAAGACATCAAAACTGCAAGTACCTGAAAATTAGCCAGTTGTTCCTTTGTCAGCTTAGTTGTCAAGCTTAGTACAACCACGGCATTGTTAAGTTCCTGCAACTTACTAACGGAAGCCACTGCCCTGTTCTTGCCAACATCATTTTCTGAAAACACAAAATTACTGGACAAATCCCATAACTCCACATCTCCTTCGTCGTGCAAGGTTACAGATTTCACCCCAGCAAGAATGAGATTCTTCGCTGCAGGTAGTAAATTTATTTGGTTACAGAAAAAACAAGCTTACACTACTCAAATCTCTATGACAACCATTAAAAACATCAAAGTCCCAAAATGGTTTAAACTGCATTATGTATTCATGTACATACTCTTCAAACTAGCTAAAGAATAGCACATAAGTACAAACATTCAGCAAAGTTGCCCAAAAATATCCAACGACGACTTTTAAACAGTTGATAGCTATATTCATACAGTGAAATAGCATCCCAATTCCCAAGTCAACAATATAAAGTTTGAAATAGTGAGCGTGGGCAACCAGTGATCATTTTAAGCATGTAATACAAATAACAAGGTCGTGAATTGTACAAGTCTATTACTCCCCTCCCCCTTCACTTCATTTCTCAGCCTACAAAGGGGAAAAGGAACCAAATTACCAATCCTCCTACCACCAATCCTATCAAACAACAAACTAAACGATTTCCTTTCATTTAATTTAGAGAGGGGGACAGAGGGTAAACCACTGCTAGTACGAACACCTAGTCTAAATTAATTTAGACCCTTTTTGGATAAACTTTTTCGTAACCCTTTATAATAGAAGAAAATGAAAAGGTAAACCTCTTAAAAGCTAAAATCAACTTATTTATGTATCTTGACTTTTGCAAATGTTAAATGAGGGGAGCTTCGATAGAAGTTTAATGCACAAGTAGTAGTATCTGATCCAGTAGACTATGGGAAACCCGTGGCAGGACAACAACAAAAATCCACCAAAACAAAAACTATTACCATTGTCATTCCCATAAATAACCCCCCTAAGAAAACCAACACAAAAACAAGACATCCTGAAAGAAATTAAAAAAGCTACAATTGAAGCGTTAGAAAACCCAATTACCAATCTCAACGCCAAGACCCTTCATCCCCGAAACGAGGACGCTGGATGCGAAGAGCCTCCGCATGGTCTCGCGGCCATAGACGGCGAGCTGCCGACTGTGCAGATCCTCGTCGATCTCCGCTGGGTGCGAGACCCCGAACGCCATTCCTTCGATCGAGTTCCCGCCGCCGATGTTGTCCCCGCCGCTGCCGCTGGTACTGAATCCCCGGCCGCTGTCGTTCACCGCCGATTCCTCTGCGCCCGAGCAGGCAGCAAAGCAGCCGATCCGAGCTTTCTTCGAAGTATTGCTGTTGGTGGCGGCGTCACTCTCTCCTTCGACTACCACTCCTCCTTCGCTCGCTCTCTTTCTAGGAAGCATATAGTGCAGTAAACTGCATAAGACACAACGCAACCGCACCATCGAAATTATCACCACAACAAAAATCAATCAAACTGAAACCAAAATCATAACAAACAAGATCCATGCAGCTGATGACATATAAAAATAAATCAATTATGCAAAACCCTAAGTAGCACGAGATTCGAGGTTGGAAGAACGAAGGAAGAAGTAGACGAATCTGAATCTAGGTGGAACGGAATCGAAGGAAGCGAACGTACCGAATGAAACTTGAGAGAAGGAAGGAATGGAATCAGATTGAAGTGTGCGAATCGGAGAGAGAGAGAGAGAGAGAGAGAGAGAGAGAGAGATTAGGTTTCTGTGAAGCTGGGTTTGAAGTTGTAAAGTGAGTGTGTGTGTGTGTGAGAGAGATAAGACTGGGTATAAGAGAAAGAAAGAAAGAGAAAGAGAAAGAGAAAGAAGGGTATTTATGGATTTGCATGTAAACTATTGTTTGTTAATTGTTCTACGCACCTAGGGTTTTTGCTTTACTTGCTACCATTTCTCTCTGTCTTCTCTTGCAGCAATGAGAGAGAGAGTGGGCCTGTTACTGTGATTATGGAAGAATCGTGAGCGGGGTGGACAAAACCAATGCACCGGGATGAGTACTTGCCACGTCGCCGTTTTAACTTGTCCTTCACTCCAAACGACGTCGGATTCTTCTTTGCTGCCCTTCGTTTTCAACCCCTCTTTCTATGTCAGCGTGGAAATTCCAAAAACAGAAATTAATACTACGTTTGGACAACAAGTGAATGAGAAAGAAATTAATAAATACATAACATAAACCTTACTCTTTTCACTGCTTTGTCTTAAAATGTGTGTTCTTAACTTACTTTAAGTGGTCTTATATACCTCACGTCAATTTTTTATAAACTCAATATGCTTATTTATTTCATCACTTAAGATATAAAAATGAAAAAAATAAAAAATCATGACATTAATTTTGGGCTCATAGTAAATTAAAAATTACAAAAGTTAGACATTAATAAATTAGAAATAAAGTATCCTTTTAATTCTCTAATTCTTATAAAAAAATCAATTAGATTTTTTATTTTTATTTTATTCAATTTAATCTTTTAATTTTATATAATGATTCAACTTAATTTTTTTTTAGATTGATGTTAGATTTTTGTTAAAATTAATATATCAAATTATTTCACATAAAAAAAATAAATATTTAAATTAATTTTATTTTATAGATAAAATGATTTGATGTATATTATAAATAATTTTTAACGTTTAATTAGATTTTTCATACGAATGAGAAGAACAAAATAGGATTTTAACCTAACAATAAATACTTGATATTTAATCTAATTAGTATTTTCTTGTCCTGAATATGTTTCAGAAAAATTGTTTGAAATTGTTTGCTCTATTACAGCCAGTTTGAATAACAATTCCTTCAAATAACTAGTTTGAGTAAATTACTTTAAATAACAAATCAAAATAAAACTGATTAAGGCTCCTTTTTTTCTTATTTGCATTACATAAAATGTTTATGATCTCTTACTTTATTGGTCTATTTAAAAATAAAATCTTTAATTCCTCCAACTTATTATATTAATTTCTAGACTTCTAAATCGCATCCATCTTATTTATTTTTCTTTGCGTTACTCTTTTATTAATTTAAATTTGTATCCTCAGCAAAAATTTGGCCAACATGACTTTTTTAAATTTTGTTACTGCCTTTTTTCAATTGGGTGAATCAAAGGTCTTATTGAGTTTTTTTATCCTAACTTGTTGGAATCAAATTTTTTCTCTTTTTGAATTTTCTCCTTTAAAGAATTTTTTATATTGAGATTGATTTTTCATATAAAGTTATGCATGTTCTTATTTAAATGTATGTATGATGACTTGATGATAAATAGTATAAGCTTCACACATGACATTGTTGTCCAAATTTTATTTTATTTTTTTCCCTCTTCTTCTGCAAAACTAAACCCAATGACATTGTAAATTTTAGTCAAGGACCTTTTAGTTGTGTATTGATCCATACCATAATCGTTGTTCCTCACTCTTAAAATTCTCTCTTTGACTGATGGCCACATTCATTGTTTTCACTGCTAACTGATAGCATGACTGATGAACTGAACCTTGCATTGTTATCCATGGCATAAAGAAAAAGAACACAAGTGGAAGAAG